>MDTE01036866.1_pt1 | contig 10723 bp, 7 predicted proteins | sample 811231 | NCBI WGS metagenome assembly MDTE01 (sample SAMN05326651, study PRJNA326480) | marine metagenome | isolation source: seawater | place: Indian Ocean: Red Sea | collected 2010 | reverse complement strand
GTCCTCCCTCAACAGCAACTCCCTCAACAGCAACTCCCTCAACAGCAACTCCCTCAACAGCAACTCCCTCAACAGCAACTCCTCCAGCAGCAACTGCCCCAACAGCTGAACCGGGTCCCGTAATGCTGCAGGACGTGAATCAACCTCTCTATACACCTCTTGCCAAACCGACTTCGCCCTCGATTAATCCGTCGCTATCCAAGATCACCTGGCTGATGGCGCTCGCCGCCTTCGTACTCGTCTCGGCGGCAATCGTGCCCATGCTGGTCCAACGTGTCAGCTATTCGTGGAATCTGGGAAAGGAAAAAGCCCAATACGAAGTTGCCGCTGAGACACTCAAGAATGTCCGACTCAATGAACTGTCAGCCCAGGTGTCCAAAAGGGCGGGACCGAGCGTGGTGCACATCAACGTACTTGGCAAGCAAAGGTCACGCGGCAACTGGTTACGAGGTGGACTGAGCGAAGGTCAGGGATCCGGAGTCGTCGTCGATGCAGCAGGTTATGTGCTGACAAATGCCCACGTCGTAAAAGGCGCTGATGGCATTCAGGTTTCGATCGGTCGCGGGCGTGTGGTACCCGCGACGATGGTCGGCAGCGACGAACTGACGGATCTAGCTGTCCTCAAAATTCAACCTGACGGACTGATGCCGATCACCTGGGGTGACAGTGACGAATTGGACACGGGTGCCATGGTCTGGGCACTTGGTAGTCCGTTTGGCTTGGACCGCAGTATTACTTTTGGAATCGTGAGTGCAAAACATCGCTGGCTAGGCCCGGCAGATCGGCCACACAAGGACTACCTGCAAACTGATGCGGCAGTAAATCCGGGGAACAGTGGAGGCCCACTGGTCGATGCGAGAGGAGAACTGGTAGGCATTACCACTGCCATCGTCGGCGAATCCTATCAAGGAATCAGTTTCGCAGTGCCAAGCAACGTAGCACGTGTGGTCTTTGAAAGAATCCGCAAACACGGGAAATTTGAACGTGGGTTTCTAGGCATTGAACCTCGCTCGCTCACCGAGGAACTCGGTAAGGAAATCGGTCTGCCGCTCAACGAAGATATGACCACATACCAACTCGACGGTGCCTACGTGTTTCGTGTAACGGAAAATTCTCCTGCGGCAGCAGCTGGAATTCAATCCGGTGACGTGATTCTGAATTGGGGCGGGAAAGCAGTTCGAGATGCAAGTGAGCTGTATAACCTGATCGGCAATACGGAAATCGGGGCAGAAGCAACAGTCCGCATCTTCCGCGACGGTAAGACGCGCGAGCTGACCGCCGTTCTGGAAGGCTTTGATGAATGGCAACGGAAGTTGCGGCAGTAGGAAATGCCGCATGACCCCGTCACATACTTGTGAAAAGAGTCGCACTGGGTAACGGTTTTAACTGGGATCAGCCCGCGTAGTCCCAGTCCCGAACATCCACAAAATGGCCGCGTACGGCAGCGGCGGCGGCCATCGCTGGCGATACCAGATGGGTGCGGCCACCCTTCCCCTGACGACCCTCGAAGTTCCGGTTACTGGTTGATGCACAGCGTTGTCCAGGATCAAGTTTGTCTGGGTTCATTGCCAAACACATGCTGCAACCAGCTTCTCGCCAATCAAAACCAGCTTGTTGGAATATTTCAGCAAGCCCCTCGTGTTCCGCCTGCTCCTTGATCGCTCCACTACCAGGAACCACCATGGCACCCACATTTGCCGCCACTTGATGACCTTTCGCTACGGCCGCGGCGGCGCGTAGATCTTCAATCCGGGAGTTTGTACAGGACCCGATAAACACGCGATCCACCCCAACATCCGTAAGCGGCTTCCCCGCTTCAAGCCCCATATATTTCAGTGCCTCTTCCGCCGCGCGTTGCTCGGCCTGATTTCCGAGTGCAGATGGATCGGGAACAGTTTCCTCAACCGAAATCACCTGTCCCGGATTGGTTCCCCACGTAACCTGTGGTGCCACGTCTGCCCCATCGAACAGATATGTCTGGTCGTATTGGGCACCTTCATCAGCACCCAGCATGCGCCAGCGTTCAACGGCAGCATCCCAATCTTCTGGAACGTGCTCTCGGCCACGTAAGTAATCAAATGTCTTTTGATCCGGCGCAATCATGCCAGCACGGGCGCCTGCCTCGATAGACATGTTACAGACCGTCATCCGCTCTTCCATGCTGAGTGATTCAATCACGCTTCCGCTATATTCCACCACGTACCCAGTTCCGCCAGCGGTGGTTAACTGGCCAATGAGATACAAGATCAGATCCTTCGCCGTCACACCACGATTAAGATCTCCGTCGATTTGAAGATTCATTGTCTTAGGCTCGTACTGAAGCAACGTCTGAGTTGCCAGCACATGCTCTACTTCACTGGTACCAATCCCAAATGCCAGTGCTCCAAATGCTCCATGCGTCGCGGTGTGACTGTCACCACAGACGATGGTCATCCCGGGCTGCGTATAGCCCAACTCTGGCCCGATAACATGCACAATCCCTTGCTGGGGATCATCCAAGTCATACAGCCGAATCCCAAAATCCTGGCAATTCTGGCGTAACGTTTCCACTTGCTTTAACGATATCGGATCCGTAATTGGCAGCGCGCGATCTGTCGTCGGCACGTTGTGGTCTTGAGTCGCGATCGTCTTGCCTGGTCGCCGCACCTGGCGACCGGCAATTCTCATGCCTTCAAAAGCCTGAGGACTCGTAACTTCATGAACCAAATGCAAATCGACATACAAAATGGTCTGCTTGCCTGACTCAGTATGCACCACATGGCTATCCCAGATTTTCTGGAACATGGTACGTGGACCGGAGGTCGAAGAACTCATTCGGTAATCTCAATCAAGATCAGGTCACTGAAACAGCCACCCCAACTGGGCAACGCACTATTAGATAGCGATTATACGGCCCTTGCCAGGGCGGCGTATAGCCGGACGCAACCGATGGCCAGACTTCGACGCGTTTCTTCGATATCCAGGCACTAGATATGAGTTGCCGGCAGTCTCGGTACTCTTAATGGCCCCCTCGACTCACACCATCCCCCGGTGGCACAATCACGTAACAGTCAGCCTCTCCACTCTCATTGCGGGCATTCTTCCTGCCAGAAAAACTATGCTCTACACGGTGACTTGGCTCACGGACTTCGCTGCGTTTCTGTTAATTTTCTCAGTCCAGCGCCAGGTCGCAGAAACCAATTCCGATCCACTACTATTGGGGGCACTGGGCGCGGTGTTTTCGCTAGCCAGCGCTATAACCAACACGCTGGGAGGACGGGGATCCGATCGCTTTGGCAAAAAACAGGTTGCCCTCTGTGGAACGATTGCGGTGCTCATCAGTTTGGTGAGCGTCGTGGCGTTTTCATCCAACCGCACAGTTCTCTTTCTCGCCTATATCATGAGTGGCGCAGCATTAGGCACCATCTATCCATCGTTAATCGCCTGGATTGGTCAGGGCCGTACTGATCGCCAGGAAAGTCTCGCCTATCTGCGATTTTGCGTTTCCTGGAATCTTGGTCTCGTATGCGGGCAATGGATCGGCGGATGGTTTTTCGGCTACTGGGGCATCACAGGCCCTCTGTACCTGGCAATGCTCCTTACAGTGATCAGCTGTACCTGCCTGCTCCTGGCAAAAGAGACGCCTTTGGAAATTACTGATTGCAAAACCGACCGGAAAACCGTCAGTCCAAACCAACCTGCTCAACAATTTGCCCGCCTGGCCTGGATTGCGAACTTCGGCGGTACCTTCTCGGGAAGCATCCTCTTTTTCCTGGCACCTCATGTGATCGTTGAACTGGAAATACCGGCCGGTAAACATGGACTGATGCTGGCGGCAGGTCGCCTGGTAGTCATCGCCACCATCTTTCTCATGCACGTACAACCAGCCTGGAAATACCGTTTCAAAGTTTCCGCCAGCGCACAAATCATCGGAATCGTTTCTCTCATCGGCTTGTGGATGGCAACTTCCGAGATTGTTTTCGCAGTCATGATCGCACTCCTGTCTGTCATGCAAGGATTCAACTATTTTGCGAGCTTGACCTACAGTACAACAGCAAGCTCCGACTCTCAAAAAGGCGCAGCCAGTGGATGGAACGAGGCGACTCTCGCGATGGGTTTATCGGGTGGAGCCCTGTTTGGCGGTCTGATCGGACGCAGCTTGGGACCGCGTACGCCATTTCTGCTGGCTGCGGGAGTAATCGGCCTGCTATTGGTGGTCCAGCTGGTGCTCCAGTTGGTTCGCGAACAGGCAAGCAAGCGATCCCAGCAAGCCCAATGACCATCCCCAGCTGATGATCAACCACGCTGACAACTAACCTACAGGAATGATTCAGCAAGACCAGGTCGGCGGCCATTCGTTTTCAGTCGACCGAGCGTTCGCAGAACTCTCAGGAGCTGACCCCCATTCAATCGACATAAATAAATCCATTGAGGTTGAACAGCGCGATCGCAAACTCTTTCAGCGATCCCTGGCCGAGAAATCGTTCTGCTGCTCGTTGCTCATCCGTGTCGGGCGCGCGACCTAGTGCAAGCAGAAAAGCGCAGCGAACTTGTTGGGCGCGAGACGAACCAGACTCCGCAATAATGCGCAACGCAAAAGCCTCTGCCAGAGTATTCGTCAAACGCCCATTCAACATCTCCAAGACTTGTGGAGCATGTGTACTCGCTTCACGTCTTGCACAAGTCGTCTGCAGATCAGGCTGGTCAAATACTTCCATGAACGGCAATCTCAAATTACGTTTGGCAATCAGATAAATAGACCTGCGGGCCTGATCACCTGGGTGCTTGGAAACAGCCCATTGAGTCGGCTTGTAGAGCAGTTCAACGAGCTCCTGATCCACTTCCGCGATGACACTTGGACCTCCTCCAACGTGATGCAACTGACCACTTACTGAGAGCATTGCGTCGCGCAATTCCTCCGCTTGCAAACGCCGCCTTGAGTACCTCGCCAACCATCGATTAGCAGGATCCAACCTGCGTGATTCTTGTGTTTCTGAAACCCGTGACGACTGGCGAAAAACACGGCTCGATACCAACATCCGGTGGAGCTGCTTTAGTTCCCAGCCACGGCGCACAAGCTCGTTAGCCAAGAAGTCCAAGAGCTGTGGATGACTCGGTTTATCCCCATTGGCACCGAAGTCATTCGCGGTCCGAACCAACCCTTGACCAAAATGGTACTGCCACAAGCGATTTGTTATCACACGCGCCGTGAGTGGATGGTCCGGGTCGATGATCCAATGCGCCAATTGCGTCTTGGGCTGGCGCGTATCGGGAGCTAGCGACGGCGCCTGGTCAGGCAGAAATACCGCCAAGACCCTCATCCCCACGGCCTCTCCCGGCTTGTCTTCCAATCCACGATCAAGGACATGAATAGGAGAGCGTTTTTCCATGTCGTTGTGCATACTTGAAATCAGCGGCAACGGCCCTGGCAACCGCTCCTTCAGTCTTTCCAACACACCCTGCAGATCCTTCTTCTTTTCCACATCAGCATCGGCAAGTTGCTTATTCAGAAGTGCGATCTGCTCTTGGATCTCGGTCGTTAGTCGCTGGTGATTGCCACGCTCTTCCTGAGTTGCCAGAACCACATCATGCTCATGCGTAGCTGCCAGAAATGCCTGCAATTGGTAATAATCACGTTGACGTATCGGATCAAACATGTGGTCGTGGCAGCGGGCACAACCGACAGTTAAGCCTAAAAAGCTTGCCCCGATAATGTCCGTCATCTCGGTCAAGACTTCATTGCGGCTAAACGCCACTTCTGGATTACCCGCATTTCTGCGAATCGGCCCAAGACGGTGAAAGCCCGCGGCAACCTGATAACGCCGACGGTCGCGATCGTTTTCTGCAGACAACTCGTCTCCCGCCAACTGTTCCAAACTGAAAACATCAAAAGGCTTGTCTTCGTTAAATGAACGGATCACATAATCACGAAACCGCCAGGCGCCCGACCGGTATCGGTCGTACTCAAACCCTTCGGTTTCTGCGAATCGTATAACGTCCAGCCAATGCTGCGCCCAACGTTCGCCATACCGCGGACTGGCCAACAAACGATCTGTCAGACGGTCATAACAATCAGGAGTCAGATCCCCATGGACGCGTCGCAAATCATCCTGACTCGGCGGCAGTCCTGTCAGCTGAAAAAAAAGTCGCCGTGTCAGCACGGCGGAAGAGGCGGCCGGAGCCGGGACGAGTTTTCGCGCAGCAAAACGATTGGCGACAAAAGCATCGATTGGCGTGCGCACCCAACTCTGCTCGATTGACCTGTCGACGACAGGCACATCGACTTGCATTCGAGGTCGGAAGGACCAGTGAGCTCGCTCTTCGTCCGTGTACCGACCTTCATCCGCCAGGGAATTCCCGGAATATACGCCGGCCAACAGGACGAGCACCAACAACAAACGCGGCCAGATGAAATACACGTCGTTCCCTTTCAGCCACAATCCTTGCGCAATCGTTTAAAACCTGACAGCCGTTGTTTTCGGTACGGCCTGCCGAGCTTCCACCTGTCAGCCTTCAAAATGCCTGATGTTTGAGTCTAAAACCAAAACCCGCTCACTTCAACTCGTCAATGTAGACTGACGCTTCACACTAGCTGGCCTGAACTCACCTACGGCTGCCCCCCGGATCAACTCAACCAATTCCGACATACCAACCGATAACGAACCAGGAGTTCTCGTCAGTCGTTGCCTTTATCGAGAGTCGCTGCCCAATCCACTTTTTCTGGTAGCCATCATGCCACTTGAATCCCTGCAGCTCCCGCCGTTCGCCCAGGCCTGGGCGAACGACATTCTTGTCTACGTCGGTTTCGGAACTCTTGTCGGACTGGCTGCGAAGGGTGTCATGCCTGGCCGTGATCCAGGTGGTTCGGTAGCCACGCTGGTGATGGGAATTGTTGGAACCTTGATGGGCTGCGGCCTGCTCTCTTATTACTACGGTGAACGGGTTTCTGTAATAGGGCCCGTCGGTTTCGTGGTAGGCACTCTCGGGGCTTTCACCATTCTTGCGCTCTATCGACTGCTGGGTGGATACTGGTTCATTGAAGGGGGACGGCCACTCCGCCGCTTCCACTCGTCCTACCGACGCCGACGCTATTACGACTCGGCGTATTACGATTGAATAATCTTCTGCAGGACATTGCAAACATCTACTTGTCTGGGTGACATGGGATGTCCTGTTTCACCGGCACATCTACCGCGTGCCTCGGCGGCAGAAGACATTACAGCCGAAACATTTCAATCAACGACTGGGCTACCATGCCTGGATTCGAGAATGTCAAGAAACCAACCAGCAACGCCATAAGTAATCCAAAACTCAACGGGAATATGGCATAGGGGTTTGGCGAATTGGTGGTCCGCCGCAAGGCCTGCGTCAAAGCTACCTCTAGCGCGCGCCACCCACTGTAATTCTGATTCGGCCCACTTGAAATTAGTTCCGCGTTACGGGTCGCACTAACCGGCTCGACGTGCAGCTGAACACCGAGATTTGGCAAGACCAGGCTTTCTCCCGCCCAGCGTGCATCGCGATCCAGTTCCGCCACAACACTCGCCAAAGCTGGCCGCAGCTGATCCGCCGTCACGTTGTAGATGACGAGGCGAGGACGCAACAAAAGCACGCCCAGAGTCAGCAACAGTCCATAAAATGCCCCCATCATCACCCAGGCTATCCAACCCAGCTCCACAATCGCCGCGTCAGGCAAAAACAGTCCCGCGGGGCCAATGAAAACAAGGCCGATGACGGCCAATCCTAGCGCGGCCACATCGCGTGCACCTGTTGTCACCAGGGGACGTCGTGAGAGGTTGAGCAAGCCCAACAGAACAAAGTATGCGGCCAAAGGCCCCAAAGCAATAATCACGTGCAACGGGTCAAGTTGCATGGACCACAGACCTTCATTGTCAGTTAGCGCTGAGTACGAATGAGAACACCATCGTAGTGCCCAGCCCTTGACAGGTCAAACAACATCAACGTCTGGAAGTCCTGCCACGAGTGGCACAAAGCGACATGCACAGATTTCGTGAGTTTGTTGCGTGCCGCCGACTTTGCGGATCGCACACAGCGTTTGCCGCGCAGGTGCGCCAAGCGGCGCAACCAGAACCCCACCTTCTTTCAATTGCTGCCAGAGCGGATCCGGACAGTGTTCCGTCGCAGCAGCCACCAGAATCCTGTCGAAGGGCGCCGCGGCAGGCCAGCCTTGCTTGCCATCGACGACATGAATCATACAGCGGTCGTACCCCAAACGCGACAGATTATTTTGCGCGGATCGTGCCAGTACTTGATGACGCTCAAGGCTTATGACTTCGACTCCCATCTCAAGCAAGACAGCAGTCTGGTAACCGGAACCGGCACCAACCTCCAGCACTGTTTCGCAACCATCGAGCACCAACGACTCTGTCATTAACGCAACCATATAAGGCTGGCTAATCGTTTGCTCGCATTCGATCGGTAAAGCCCGGTCCGCATAGGCATCGCGACGCGACTGGAGATCGAGAAACTCCTCGCGTGGCACTCGGCCAATCGCAGCTAGAACCCGAGAGCAACGAATCCCTCTCCCGACTAATTGCCTGGCGACCATGTCACGGCGTTGCCCCTCCAACAAGCTTGCCTCCTGAGCATTACGAAAACACCCGGCATCGCATCGATACCGGGTGCTATCAAGTTGTCTGCGACAACGTCTAACCAATCACTACTCACCGCCACTCTCAGCCGGCTTGTCTTCACCACCAGCGCCGGCAGCAATCGCAAACAAGTGGGTCTTGTTGGCAATATAGAGCACATTGTTTGCGACGATAGGTGTGCTGTACACCGAATTCCCCATATTGACCACATCGCCATTTTCATCGGCATTAATGGGCACCGGGTCGCCATCAAGGTCCTTCATCGCTTGTTTGGGGTCTGCCGACAACTTGAAAACAGAGACATCGCCATCCTCGTCACCGATGAAAACCTTATCCTCAACGATCAGCGGCGATCCCCAGGCAGCAGCCAGCATGTCGTAAGTCCAATTCAACTCGCCGGTCAGTGCATTCAGGCAATGAAACAGTCCACTGAAGTCAGAAATAAAGAGCAGATCATTCTTGATCGCTACAGTTCCACAACTTCGGTGCATTTCTTCTTCAAAGGCAATTTCGCCATCACCATCCAAATCGTGCCCTGAATAGTGCCAAACGACTGCCGAGTCAGGATTATCAACACTCACTTCACCTTCCTCAGCAATTACCGCTTGCAGGCGCCGGTGGTCAAGCGGAGTTCGCTTGTCACCCTCTACCTTCATCGCCAGCTGCGTGCTGACATCGCTTCCGTCCATCTTTTTGGTGGGATCAAGACACCACAGATGGCCGGGTCCCTCACCATGCTCGGGGTCCTGTCCAACTGCCACGTAGACAAAGTTCTTGTAGATCACAGGGGTTGCAATAATGTTGTTTCGAGTTCCCCGTCCCCCCAAGATCCACTTCGACTCTTTGGGGTTGGCGTCGAACTTCCACAACAACGTGGGCTTCCCGTCCTGCCCCTGGTCAGCCTTGAAACTGTAAACCCAACCATCGCCACCAGGAAAAATCACCTGGTCGACACCGCCCAATTTTGCAATTGCTGGTGAGGCCCACTGTCCATGCAGGATATTGGCACCCGGTGATTTATCTGTCCAATACACTTCACCGGTGTGTTTATTCATCGCAATAAAGCTAGGGGCCCCTGGCGCCGGCAGATTGATGTGCGACTCGTCCAAGCCATTGGATGTCGCAACAAACAGGATATCGCCAAGCGAGGTCACCGAGCAGCTACACATATTGTGCTGAGAGACTCCCAACTCCCGCATCATGTCATAGACCCAAATCACATCGGCTTCTTGTTTATCTGCCGTGGCAATCACCTTGAATCCAGACAGCGTGGGCCCTTTAACCGCCAACTGAAAGACCCGATCATGCCCACCGACTTTCGCCGTAATCATCCAGGAATTGGGCTTCTCACCTGCCGCCAATTTGGCGTCGGCGGGCAATTCTGCTCCCGCCTTGGCAAACAGTTGCAAAATGGAATCCGGCAACTTGCCGCCAGCTAATGCGGCAAGCGCTGGGGCAACCTGATCCGTGTCCGGGTTTTCACTTTTTCGCAAACCAAAAAGTTTCGCCAACCCACCTGTAACCGGACCATCGTCTTCATCATCGTAGAATCCTTCGGCATCGACACACCGCACCTCACCGCGACTGGTAACAAACCAAACACGATCACCTTCGATCAGTGGTGCACAGCAGATGCCCTGAAGTGGCCAATCATGCACACGGCCAGTCGAGAGCTTCTCACTTGAATGCTGCCAAAGAAATTTACCCGTCTTTTCGTCAAAACAAAGCAAACACCCCAGATCTACATTCGCCGGATAACGCTTCATGTATCCTGCGCTGTTGTTCGTTCCAACGTAGACGCGACCACCCGCTACGACCGGGTTGCCATAGGTTTGGCTACCAACACGGGAAACCCATTTGACATCTACAGCTTCGTCCTTGATCCATTCATTCGTCTGGCGGTCGATTTCACCCACGTTCCACGTCGTTGGAATGTTCTTTCCAACAGGAACGTTATTACGTATCGCAGTGCCACCCCACTGTGGCCAGTCACGGGTAATTTGATCTTCCGGTGGATTATTGTCGGCGGTCGATACCCCGTCGGCGGCCGGTTTCTCTTCTGCCGGTGCGTCAGCGGCCGGTTTCTCTTCTGCCGGTGCGTCAGCGGCCGGTTTCTCTTCTGCTGGTGCGTC
>MDTE01130165.1_pt1 | contig 10724 bp, 6 predicted proteins | sample 811231 | NCBI WGS metagenome assembly MDTE01 (sample SAMN05326651, study PRJNA326480) | marine metagenome | isolation source: seawater | place: Indian Ocean: Red Sea | collected 2010 | reverse complement strand
CGTGCCCGGCCTCTCGAAGCGAGTCACAGACCGAGGCGGTACGCCGGTCTTGCCAGACGATTGCCCGGTAAACGGGCCGCCCTGTCTCCCGGTCCCAGACCACAACCGTCTCACGCTGGTTGGTAATGCCAATGCCGGCAACGTCCCTCGCCTCGACATCCCCGCTCGCTAAAGCCTCCCGGCATACCGCCAACGTGTTTTGCCAGATCTCTTCAGCGTCGTGCTCCACCCAGCCGTTGGCCGGAAAATGCTGGGCATGCTCTTGCCCGGCCACCGTTCGCGGCACCCCATCGGGCCCGAACACAATCGCGCGGGTACTCGTCGTTCCTTGGTCGATCGCGAGTAGGACCGTCGGGCGGCTCATCGGTCAGCCCTCCTTGCACTTGGCGCCGCGGCAAAGCGGCCCACGTGTCTTCGGCACCCCGCTACTTTTTGCCGACGACACTTTGCGGGTTGAGATTGCCAATGCGGCCGCTCTCAGTCCCCGCTCCTTCGTCGATGACCGCGTTGACGAGCGCCGGTTTGCCCGACGCCATCGCTTCGGTCACTGCTTGGCGCAACTCATCGGGTGATTCCACGTGGTAACCCTTGCCACCAAACGCTTCGATCATCTTGTCGTAGCGCGAACCGCGCACAAACACGGTCGTCGCGACGTCATCCCCTCCTGTCGGGTTCACATCCGTGCCGCGGTAGATCCCTCCGTTGTTAAACACCACCACGCACACCGGCAGGTTGTATCGGCAAATCGTCTCGATCTCCAAGCCCGAAAACCCGAAGGCGCTATCGCCTTCGATGGCCAGCACCGGATGTCCGGTCTCCACCGCCGCGGCGATGGCTTGCCCCATTCCGACTCCCATCACCCCCCACGTACCTACATCGAGGCGTTTCCTCGGCTTGTGCATATCGATGATGGAACGCGCGAAATCCAACGTGTTGGCGCCTTCGTTCACGAGCACCGCGTCCGGCTGCTCAGCGATCACGTCGCGCAGCACACCGAGCGCACCGTGATAGTCCATCGGTACGTTGTTGTTCTTGAGCCGCGGTGCCATCCGGGCAACGTTCGTATCGCGCTTCTCGTTGACTGCATTCGTCCAATCCGACGGCGGCGCGGGCCAATCACTGCCCATCTGCTCGAGCAGTGCCTCCACGCATGATTTGATGTCACCCACCAAAGGTGCGGCAATCTCGACGTTGCTATCCATCTCCTTCGGTTCGATGTCCACATGGATGAACCGTTTCGGCGCGTCTCCCCAGGTGCGGCCCTTTCCGTGCGACAACAGCCAGTTCAACCGGGCGCCGATTAGCATGACCACATCGGCTTCCTTCAACACCAGTGAGCGAGCGGGCCCCGCCGACTGAGGATGGGTGTCCGGCAGCAACCCCTTCGCCATGCTCATCGGCAAATAGGGGACGCCGCTCTTCTCCACCAGCGCGCGGATCGCCTCGTCGGCTTGAGCATAGGCCGCGCCTTTTCCCAGGATGATGAGAGGGCGCTCGGCCGACTTAAGAACGTCGAGCGCGCGGGCCACAGATTCTGGGGCTGGGAGCTGACGCGGCGCGGCGTCGATCACCTCAACCAGCGAATTCGCGCCCGCATCGGCATCCATGGTTTGGCCAAGCAGCGCCGCGGGAAGATCCAAATAAACGCCCCCGGGCCGGCCAGAGACGGCGGCGCGTATTGCCCGGGCAAAACCGATGCCGATGTCCTCGACCCGTAAGATCCGATATGCCGCCTTACAAAGCGGCTTCGCGATCGCAAGCTGATCCATCTCCTCGTAGTCGCCTTGCTGCAGATCTACGATCTCGCGCTCGGATGAGCCGCTCATGAGGATCATCGGGAAACAATTCGTGGTGGCGTGGGCAAGCGCGGTCAATCCGTTCAGGAAACCCGGCGCCGACACCGTCATGCACACCCCCGGTTTCTGGGTGAGGAAACCCGCAATCGCAGCGGCATATCCGGCGTTTTGCTCGTGGCGGAAAGACAGCACCCGCATCCCCGCCCCTTGCATCATGCGCCCGAGATCGGTGATGGGAATACCCGGCACGTTATAGACCGTATCGATACCGTTCAGCTTGAGAGCATCGATGACGAGGTGAAAGCCGTCCGTGAGTGCAGTGGTCTCGTCCTGCGGGGCCTGGGATTCCGACATGGGTTCCGTCCTTCTCCTTTGATTCAGACGCGAACGAAACGATTTCACCCCGTTCGAGGCGGCCATCTCGCCGGCGCTGCGCATATACTAACCGCCCATGCCGCCTGCGGCGCAGCGGCGAACAACAAATCCGACAAATCGGCACGGACAATAGACAGCAGGAGACCCGCGATGGGCAAGGCGCTCGACGGCATCAAGATCTTGGATTTCACTCACGTCCAGTCAGGGCCAACGTGCACCCAGCTCCTCGCGTGGCTCGGAGCGGATGTGATCAAGGTCGAGCGACCGGGGGTCGGTGACGCGACTCGTAAACAGCTGGTGGACGTCCCCGGAGCAGACTCGTTGTATTTCACAATGCTGAACCACAACAAACGGTCACTGGAGTTGAACACGAAAGATGAAATCGGCAAGGAGGTTCTTGAGCGCCTCATTAGAGAATGTGACGTGCTGGTTGAAAATTTCGCGCCGGGCGCGCTCGACCGGATGGGTTTCGGCTGGGACCGGGTGCATGAACTCAACCCACGGATGATCATGGCATCGGTGAAAGGGTTCGGTCCGGGGCCCTACGAGGACTGCAAGGTGTACGAAAACGTCGCCCAGTGCACTGGCGGCGCGGCGTCGACAACGGGATTTCTCGATGGTCCTCCCACTGTCACGGGCGCTCAAATCGGCGATAGTGGAACAGGCTTGCATCTCGCTTTGGGAATCGTTTCCGCACTGTTTCAACGCGAGCAGACCGGACGCGGCCAGAAAGTGCTCGCGGCAATGCAAGACGGTGTGTTGAATCTGTGCCGGGTGAAGCTTCGTGATCAGCAGCGGCTCAACCACGGCCCGTTGAAGGAATACAGCCAATACGGCCAAGGGATCCCATTCACCGATGCGACGCCTCGCGCCGGCAACGATTCCGGGGGCGGTCAACCCGGCTGGATCCTCAAGTGCAAAGGGTGGGAAAACGATCCGAACGCCTACGTGTATCTGATCACGCAAGCAGCCGTCTGGGGCTCGATTTGCGATCTCATCGACGAACCGGCCTGGAAGGATGACCCCGACTACGCAACCCCGGATGCGCGCCTGGACAAGATCCCACAAATCTTCGACCGAATCGAAGAGTGGACCAAAACCAAGACGAAAATCGAGGTCATGGACGCATGCAATCCGCTCGATATCCCCTGCGGCCCGATCCTCTCCATGAAAGAGCTCTCCGAAGAGCCCTCACTACGGGAGACCGGAACGGTGGTGGAGGTTGATCACCCGGAACGCGGGCCGTATTTGACCGTCGGCTGCCCGATCAAGCTGTCGGACAGCCCGGCCGACGTGCAACGTTCCCCGCTACTCGGTGAGCACACAGTGGAAATCCTGCGAGACGTTCTGAGCTATACCGGAGAGGACCTGGAACGGGTGGTCGCTTCGGGCGCGGTCGGAAACGCGAACCTGTAACCCCATCACCCCAGCAAGGGGACCCGTTGACTTGGGCCCCTAGAATCAAGTGGATCGGACCGAACCCATCGGACCGATCCACGCGCTGCCTCAGGTTCCGCGACGGTGAAGCGGTGAACTCACTACCCCCCGCGAACCGCGTTCACATCTGACCGAACAGAGATTTGAGCAGCCCCTCGGTGTCCTCGAGCGCTGCCGCAAGCACGCTTTCGACCGGTTCCGTGCTGAATTCTCCGAGACCGTGCATGAGCGCTTCATCCAGCGGCTCGGGATCCGCGCCCTCCGCAAGCGGAAAAAACGCATAGCTGGGCACCGTGTTAGCCAGCCTCTCAGCGAGTTTTAAGGCATCCGGCGCCACCTCCAACGGCGGGGAGAAATTGTCATGATGAGTACGGATGGTATTTGCAATCTCATCGGGCAGCTGCCAACTCTCGAGCAACCGGGCACCGACATCGGCATGCGTGAACTCAAGTAACTCCCGCTCTACGGCGCACAATGCCAGCTCATCCCTGACGGTTACGTTCGCTACAAGTGCCGGTAACTGGGTGTAGATCACCGGGCTTCCGATATCGTGCAGCAAACCGGCAACAAATGACCGTTCCGCGTGGGGGGCCCCTCCGGCACGGGCTAAGTTGCGCGCGAGGACACCGGTAAGAACGCTATGGCGCCAGTAGATATCGAGCGGGACCAGACCAGCCCCTAAACGAGAGAATGCCCGCACGGCGGAGATCGCCAAGACCAGGTTGTAGAGTTCCTGAGTCCCGAGAATGGTCACCGCGCGCGCGATGCTGTCCACTTTCCCGGGAAACCCAAAAAATGCACTGTTCACGATCTTGAGCAGACGTGCGGTCAGGTTGGGGTCCACCGACACGAGTTCACCGATCTCCCATGCGGTCGATTCGTCCGATTGAATAAGCTCATAGAGCCGGGCGCAAACCACCGGCGGAGTGACGATTCCGCTGACTTCAGCGATCAACCCATCGAGCGAAGGCGTGGTCTCCTCGGCGCTGGTTGCAAGGGTTTTGGCCATTTTGAGATTCGATCGCATTTTCGACGCCAACTGTCGTCTAGCGGCCACACGCGGCCAGACTTGAGGAGAAATTACTTCAGGAAATACCCCGTGCGGCCGATAGGAACTGCGTACCCATATCGAACTCGGAGGTTTCGGTGCGCAGCCTGGTTCGCCGAAACGGACTGATACTCAATTGCATCCTCCTTATTCTCGCCACGAGCGTGGTCAGAGCGGAGAAACAAGTGCACGACTGCGTGATTGAACCGCACGCGGTCGTTGAGCTATCGAGTTCCGAAGTGGGAGTTCTGGATGAGGTTACGGTCGACAAAGCCGACCTGGTGAAGAAAGGGCAAAAGGTCGCGGCGCTTCGCACCGATGTCGAACGCGCTGCCCTGGCTTTGTCGCGGGCCCGAAGCCTGGCCACCGGAGAGCTCGCGGTTCTGCGCGAGACCATGGAGTTCAATGCCCGCCGACGCAAGCGGATTGAGGAACTGCATCGCACCGGAGTGATGTCGCACCACGATGCCGATGAGATCCGCACCGACGAACTCTTGGCGGGACTACGACTGAGCCAAGCTGCAGAGCAATACGAACTCGCCGCCCTGCAAGCGGAACGCGATCGCCTATTGCTCCAACGCAGAGTGGTAACGAGCCCCCTGGACGGCGTGGTGGTCGATCGGTTCAAGTCACCGGGTGAATATGTCGACGGTGACACAATCATCCAGGTGGCGCAGATCGACCCGCTCCGGATCGAGCTTCTGCTGCCCATTTCCCTCTACGGCACCGTTGAACCCGGAATGAAGGCGGGTGTAATGCCGGAGATTGCCGCGCCGGGCCCCCACCTTGCGACCGTGAGCCGGATCGATCCTGTGATCGACGCGGCGACGGCGACGTTCGGGGTGCGCCTCTCACTGCCAAACCCCGACGGCCGGCTTCCGGCGGGCCAGAAATGCAGCCTCTATTTGCTGACACCCACACTCGCCCGCTTGAGCCCGGTGGCACTCGAAGCGTTCCCGTTTCAGCTCGATGGGCCCCGGGAGCATGAGGAAGCGAAGCCGGATCTTTGCCGCAGTCTTGGGCCTATCTCCGAGGACCAATTGACCGACCTCGAGCACACCTTAGCCAACGGCGGCCTCAGGCACCTCAAGCGTGAAGTCCAGAAGGCCGCGAAGACGATCGTGATCTCCGAATTTCCCTCCGACGCCGAGGCAATCAACGCTGCCCGCAAGCACGGCCTAGAGGATGTCGAGCGCATCTATCGAGGGCCTTTTGCCGGCCACCTCTCCTACGGGGTCTATTCCACTCCGGACCGGGTCGCCGCTCGGCTAAGCAGCCTGGAAGGCAAGGGCCTATCGGCACTGGCGAAACCGTTGAGCTACGCGAAGGAAATCTGGTTCGATCTATTCAGCCTTGGCGCGACTGATACCTTGGCAGCAATTCAGTCACAGTTTCCGGAACTGCGGGTCGCAGAACGACCTTGCGAGCAGCTTGCCTCCAACTAACCCGGCAAACCCCGTGCCTCTCTCCGTCCCTGCACTTCGTAAATTCTTCCGTTCCGAGCCACAAAATGGCGCCACGGGCGCAGACACCGTCATCTCACCCGACGCCCTCGCCGCAGCCCTGGAGTCATCGGAACTCGATCTGGTGTACTTACCACGCGTTGATATCGCAACCCAACGCACAGTGGGCATCGAGGCACTGCTGCGTTGGCCCATAGATGCGGACCGAGGCATCCCGCCCCTCCAATTCATACCGGTAGCCGAGCGCGCGGGTCTGATGCCGAAGGTCACCGATTGGGTACTGGACGGAGCCTTTGGGCAGCTCGCCCAATGGCGTGCGGACGGACTACCGCTCGAAATCTCGGTGAATCTAGCGATGTCGGACGTGCAGGAGCCTGATCGACTTCTCGACTCCGTACGTACCGCCCTGCGCACGCATCACATCGAGCCGGCGTGGACGACACTTGAGATACCTGCTCATGTCGTTTTCGGTAACCCCGAAGCGGTGCTTTGCGTCACGTCCGAATTGCGCCGACTGGGCGCCAAGATTGCGATCGATGACTACGCCTGTGCCTACGGCACGCCGCCGCTCCCTCTGGGTTCAGTTGATGCGGTAAAGATCGACCGAAATTTTGTGCTTGGCATGGTCCGGGCATCCCATGACAAGGGCGTGGTTGCCGAAACACTCAAGCTTGCTCGCGCCTCGGGCACCCATGCGATTGCCGAAGGCGTTTTCTCTCGATGGACCTGGGAATCCCTGGTTGCGCTCGATTGCCCGGCGGCCGAAGGGTTCTACATCAGCCCGCCCCAGACAGGCCCCGAAATTACGCGTTGGCTCGGTCGATGCCAGTGGCCGGTTCACCCCGCCCAGTGACCGGCTTAAGGAATCCAACGCATAAGCCGAAAAATGGTTATGCCCACATCGGGCAATTGCTAGCGAAATTATCGTGAACATTGCGCAATCATGGCTTGACGTGCAGTGCCGAACGGTCTCGGGAATTGACCGCGCGGTGTTGTTGACGGGCGAATCGCCCGACACACTCGAGCTCGCCGCCACGTGGCCGCCTGAAGGGACACGCGCCCCGACACCGGAAACCGCGGCTCTTTCCGCTCGCTTGGTGAATGCGGCTCGAAGAGCGGCCACGAACCGAGCAGGCGTAGTGCAAGCGCCGGAGAGCGAAGGCGATCCCGAGCGGCAAAGTATCATCGCAGCGCCATTACACGCAGGGTCATCGGAGATTGGTGCTGCCGCAGTAGAGCTTAATCCAAGTTGCCGGGTGGACCATCAGGGGGTCATGCAGGTGCTCCAGTGGGGCGGCCAATGGCTGGGCCTTCTGCGCCGCGAAGCGCTCGAGGGAGTACGCGCGCCTCTGTCCGGGGTTTTGGACTTGCTGGTCGCGACCTTGGACCACGACGATCTCGCTCCTAGCGCGCTCACCCTTACCACCGAACTTGCCAGACAGTTCAATTGCGACCGTGTGAGCTTGGGGCTCGTGCACGGTCGCCAGATCCGCGTCTATGCCATGTCTCACACCGCGGTAGTAGACCGGCGTGCCAATCTTATCCGGGATATTGAAGCCGCGATGCATGAGGCCGCTGATCAGGATGCCTCGGTAGCTTTTCCGCCACCTAAGGACGCACCTCCACTGATCGCGTTTGCGCACGAAATCTTGCGGGATCGTGCCGAACGCGTGGCAGTCAGCAGCGTGCCCTTATTTAACGGCGGGAAAGTCGCAGGGGTGCTCACATTCGAACGTCCCGGTGGGCAACATCCGTTCACTCTCCAGCAGATGAAGGAATTCGATGCAGTCAGTGCACTGCTCGGACCGATCGTTGGCTTGAAGCACGAACGGGAGCGCTCTCTGCTGTGGAAAGTAAGTACCGCCCTGTCACGGCGCACGTCCCAAACACTTAAGAAGAGCCGGTGGAAGTCCAAGCTAATCCTGCTCTTGATCGTGGCTTTTCTCGCCGGCGCCTACGCTTTCGAGACGGACTATCGTATCGCCGCGCCCGCCACCCTCGAGGGCCAAGTGCAGCGTGTGATCACCGCCCCCCACGAAGGTTTCATAGGAAAAAGTCTGGCTCGAGCGGGCGATCGCGTCGAAGCAGGAGATTTGCTTGCAACCTTGGACGATCGCGAGCTTCGACTCGAAGCGTTGACCTTAAAGGCTGAGCGCGAACAGCTCCTGAAAGAAAAGCGGGCGGCGCTCACAGCGCATAACCGCGGCGAGCTTACCCTCTCGCAGGCTCGGCTACAGAAAGCCGATGCTCAGCTCGCCCTCATCGAATCCCGCATCGAACGAAACGAAATTCGAGCGCCCTTTAGCGGTGTCCTGGTCGCAGGCGACCTCAGCCAAACGCTCGGTGCACCGGTGGAGCATGGGCAGACGTTGTTCGAGATAGCTCCACTGGACGCCTACCGTGTCATGCTTCAAGTCGACGAGCGTGACATCACTGACACCGAACCGGGGCGATCCGGCATGCTCGCCTTGACCGGACTCCCGGATCACAAACTCGGGTTCGACGTAGTTCGTGTCCAACCACTCGCGCAAGCAATTGACGGCAGAAATGCGTTCTTGGTCGAAGCCGCCTTACGGGAGAGCACCCCCGCATTGCGCCCGGGCATGGCGGGCGTCGCGAAAGTGGACGTTGGGCAGCGCCGCCTCCTATGGATCTGGACCCATTCCCTAGTGGATTGGTTACACCTCACTTGGTGGCGCTGGGGGGGATAACGCTTGTCTTCCTTGTTCAGCCCATCGTGGTACCGGGTGGCTTCTCTGAAGCTGAAGCTCCGCGGGCACATCGCGGTCCATCGCCAACCCTACGGAGAGGAACTGAGCTATCTGCTCCAGGACCAGTCGAAGGGCAAGATCTATCGTTTCAATCCCTCGGCGCACGACATCATCGGACGCATGGATGGCCGAAAAACCGTGCACGAAATCTGGGAAGCTGCCGCCGAGCGAGGGGGCGACGACGCCCCAACTCAAGAAGAGACGATCGATCTACTGGCGCGCCTGCACGCCGCCGATGCCCTTCAAGGGGATGTCACGCCCGATTGCCAGGAGCTCTTTCGCCGCGCGGAGCGCCAACGCCGAAACGCATGGCTGCGCGTATTAAATAGCCCCTTATCGATCAAGCTGCCGTTGCTCGATCCGGAGCGGTTTCTCACGGTAATGCAGCCGGTCGCTGGCTTGCTTTTCACCCCTATCGGCTTTTTCTTGTGGCTGCTGGCGGTGGTTCCTGCGCTCGTCGTCGCGGTCCAACATTGGCCACAGCTCGCTGCCGATGTTGAGAAGCACGTCTATGAGCCATGGAATCTCCTGTTGCTCGCGGTGATCTATCCCGTGGTCAAGGCCGCCCACGAGATCGGTCATGGTCTGGCAACCCGCAAATGGGGCGGAGAAGTGCACGAGATGGGGATCACACTGCTCGTTTTCATGCCAGTGCCCTATGTCGACGCCACCGCCGCTTCCGTGATCCCCTCGAAAGGCCGACGCATCATCGTGAGCGCGGCTGGCATGATGGTGGAACTGATGCTTGCATCGATCGCGCTGACAGTCTGGTTGTCGGTGGAGCCCGGTATCGTTCGCCTAGCGGCGCTGAACGTGTTGCTGATCTGCGGGATCTCGACGCTAATATTTAATGCGAATCCATTGCTGCGCTTCGATGCCTACTACATCCTAAAGGACGTAATCGAAGTGCCGAACCTGGCACAACGCTCCACTCGGCACCTCGGTTACCTCGTGCAGCGTTATCTGTTCGGAATGGAAGGCGTGACGCCGCCATCGAACCGACCGGGCGAACAACGCTGGCTACTTTCCTACGGGCTGCTCTCCGGCGCGTTCAAAGTCTTCATTACGATTCAGATCATTCTCTTTGTCGCCGGCAAATTCTTTGTGGTCGGAATCGTCATCGCAGCCTGGGCGGCTATCACCCAGCTCTTGTTCCCGTTGGGTAAACACCTGTCGTTCGTCGCCTTCGACCGCCGCCTGCAACGCCGGCGTATCCGTGCATTGGCAGTCGTAGGCACCGCAATCGCCACCCTGACCATCGGACTATTTGTCATCCCCGTTCCCTGCACTACCGCTACCCAAGGCGTGATCTGGCTCGCCCAGGATGCACGCCTGCGTGCGGAAGTGAACGGCCAGCTCAAACGAATCACAGCTACCCCGGACGAAAAGGTACAAATTGGCCAGCCCCTAATCGAGTTCGAAAACACCACTCTGGCGACCGAACTTGATGTCCTGGAGGCCGAGCTTGCCCGCCAAAAGGCACTGGTACGTCTCGAAACGATTCGAAATCCGGTACAAGCGGCCATTGAACGCGAAGCACTCTACGAGTTGGAACAACGGGTCACCGAGCAACAGGCACGAATTGCGAGCTTGATCATCCGTAGCCCGATCGACGGCGTCTTTCTCTTGCCCGGCGCCAGCGATCAACCAGGAAGGTTCATCCGTCAGGGGGAACAGGTCGGCATGGTTGTAGCACCCGAAAAGCTGACGGTGCGCGCGGTCGTGACACAAGACGAAATTGGCCTTGTCCGGGATTCGGTGCTGGACGTTTCGGTTCGTCTCGCGGGTCAACCCGGACGGGCAAGGCGGGCGGAGGTCATCCGTAGCGTTCCCG
>MDTE01187802.1_pt1 | contig 10725 bp, 11 predicted proteins | sample 811231 | NCBI WGS metagenome assembly MDTE01 (sample SAMN05326651, study PRJNA326480) | marine metagenome | isolation source: seawater | place: Indian Ocean: Red Sea | collected 2010 | reverse complement strand
GAAGATATTTTGAAGAATTATGGTGCAGACATACTTAGAGTTTGGGCTTCAGCATCTGATTATGCTGAAGACTTAAGAATAGATAAAAATATTTTAATACAGCATGCAGAATCATATAGAAAAATTAGAAATACCTTTAGATTTATGCTTGGTAACTTAAAAGACAATTTTGAAAAACAAAATTTTGAAAAGATTAAGCCAAAAGAATTAGATGAACTGGAGCAATATATTTTGCATAAGTTATTTTTAATAAATAAATCTTTTAATGAAAATTTGAAAAATTATAATTTTCATAAACTTTATAAAGAACTTTTAAATTTTTGTACGCTTGACCTCTCTTCTTTTTATTTTGATATTAGAAAAGATGTTCTTTACTGTGATAGCTTGAATTCAAAAAAAAGAAAAAATTGTGTAATTGTTCTTAATATAATTTTGGAGAGTTTATTAAAGTGGTTTGCTCCAATTTTAGTTTTTACTACTGAGGAAATCTATAGCTTAGTAAATAAAAATAAAGATGAAAGTATTCATGAAAATTATTTTGTTAATATTCCAGCAAGTTGGGAAAATGATAAGCTAAATGAGAAATGGTTGAAACTATTTAAAATTAAACAAGATGCAAATATTGCAATAGAAGAGAAGAGAGCTAATAAAGAAATTGGATCGAGCCTAGAAGCTGAAATTAAATTAATATTAAAGAAAGATCAATTTGAACTTCTCGATAAGTTAGATTTACCTGATTACTTTATCGTTTCAAAAGCTGAAAAAGAATTGTCAAATAATGATGAAATCAAGATTGAAGTGAAAAAAGCTCAAGGAATAAAATGCGAAAGATGTTGGAAAATTTTAGAAAAAAAATGCCAAAGACAAAATTGTCCAGTAAAATAGAAAGTCTAAATTTTGATTGATCTTAAAGAAATAAAAAACAAAATTGTTACAAAAAATAATCTTTACTGTTTGTTTATAATTTTAATAATTTTTTTTTTAGATAGATATACAAAATTTTTTATTTTAAACAATATCACTGAGAATACATATTATTTAAATGATTATATCAATTTAGATTTAGTTTGGAACATTGGAATAGGTTTCGGTTTATTAAGCACAGATTCTTTAATTATTTATAATTCTATATCAATAATCATAATTATTGTTATAGCAGTTCTGATATATATGCTTATAAAATCTTCTCACATAGATAAATTCATTTATACAATAATAATAGGTGGGGCATTAGGTAACTTTTATGATAGGCTAGTTTATCAAGGTGTTCCAGACTTTATAGATCTTCATTATAACAACTTTCACTGGTTTACTTTCAACGTAGCAGATATATTTATCACTATTGGAATTTCAGCTTTTATAATAAGAAGTTTTTTTATAAAAAACTAAAATATGAAAAATTTAAATCTTATATTAATTATTTCTTTTTTAACGTTTTCATGCTCAAGTTTACAGGATGCAGGCAGTGTCTTAAGAAACGAAAAGGTAAAAACAACAGACGAATTTTTAGTAAAAAAAAAGGAACCTCTTGTTTTACCTCCCAATTATGAAAAAATTCCTGAGCCAGGGTCTATAAATCAAAAAAAAGACAATGAGGAAGATAAAATAAAAAAGATATTGAGGGCTCCAAAAACTAAAGATATGTCAAAAAAATCTTCATCAGTTGAACAATCTATTTTAAATGAAATTCGAAAGTGATAAATAAAAATTTTCTCTTAAAAGATAATATAAAATTAAAAAACTTTAAAACTGGTTTAACAAATCAACTTTCTAGGAAATTTCACAAAATTTTTATAGATATAAATAATGACATTAAAAATAATAAAAAAACACTTAATGTTTTAGATAATAAATTTCAGTTAAGTTTTAAATTCAGAGAACTTAATAAGTTTAAAAAATTTCAAACGATTGCTATTATCGGTATGGGAGGATCAATTTTAGGTGCCGAAGCTATATATAATTTTTTAAAGACAAAAATTAAAAAAAAAGTTTATTTTTTTAATGATTTGGATGAAAATAAAATCAGAAATTTTAAAAGACAAGAGAAAAATTCAAAAGTACTTTTTATCATTATTTCAAAATCAGGTAATACAGTTGAAACTTTATCGAACACTTTTCTACTTAAAGCGGTTAAAAGAAATGCGAAAAATGTAATAGTTATAACAGAAAAGAAAAAAAATTTTTTGTATACTTTATCAAAGAAATTTAATTTGTTTTATGTTGAACATAAAAAAAATATTGGAGGAAGGTATTCGGTGCTCTCTGAGGTAGGTTTAATTCCAGCATATTTGATGGGAATAAATATTTTTAAGTTAAGGTCGAATATATTTAGTTCTTCAAAAAAAATAAATAAATTATTTATTAAAAATCATACATTAAAGCTAGCAAATATCATGAAATCAAAAAAAAAAAATAATTTAATTTTTTTAAATTATTCACCTGAGCTAAAAAAATTCTTGTTTTGGTGCCAACAATTAATTGCGGAAAGTCTCGGGAAAAAAGGTCTAGGATTTTTACCTGTAATCTCAAATGTACCAAAAGATCATCATAGTCTATTACAACTATATTTAGAAGGCCCGAAAGACAAACTTTTTAATATTTTTAGTCTTGATCCAAAATCTAGCGAAAAAATAAATATTAATTATTCCAATGATTTAAAAAGTTTTTTACACCAAAAAAAATTAAGCAAAGTAAAAGATGCACAAAAAAATTCGTTAATAAAATCTTTTACTAAAAAAGGTATACTTTTTAGAGAGTTTAAGATTAAGAAAATAAACGAAGAAGCACTTGGTGAGTTATTCTCTTTATTTATAATTGAAACAATTATTGTGGGAAAATTGCTGAACATTAATCCTTTTGACCAACCTGCAGTAGAAGAAATTAAAATAAACACAAAAAAACTTCTTAAATAAATAAACCAAACAATATCTTAGACCTACCATAACTCTTTGTATCAATTATCTTTAAAAAATTTTCAAAGTTATCAATTGTATTTTTCTCTCTATGAATAATGACAATATGTTTTTTTTCAAAAATCTTATTTTTTTTAATTAATTTAATATTATTTATGTAATCAAAATCTTTAAAAGGTGGATCAAAAAAGAAAATATTAAATCTGTCACTTTTATTTTTTGCTAAAAAATTTTCTATTTTATTATTATAAACAGTTGTTTTTTTTAAAATAGACAATTTGTTAAGATTCTCTTTTAATATTTTTGATGCATTTATATCTCTTTCAATAAACGTAACTTTTTTTGCACCTCTCGAAATACACTCTATTCCAAAAGATCCTACACCAGAATATAAATCCAAGACATTTGAACTTTCAATTTTTGCATTGATAAGCTTTGAATGTTTAATGATATTAAATATATTTTCTTTAACATTATCTTTAAGAGGTCTTGTTTTATCGTTTCTTAGGAAGTTAAATGACCTACCTTTTAGCTCTCCACTAATTATTCTCATTTTTATTTATTACTTTCCAACCGATATCACTTCGGTAAAAACCATAATTCCATTTTAATCTTCTTATATTAGTTAAAATTTTTTTTCTTATTTTTAAAAAATTTTTACCAACTGATGTTACGTTTAAAACTCTACCACCATTTGATCTGAGTTCATCATTTGTAATTTTAGTTCCTGCATGATAAATGAAATCTTTTTTAGATAATTTAATTTTATTTATATTATTTATTTTTAAATTTTTTTTATAGGAACCTGGATATCCTTTTGCGCATAAGACTATCGTCATACTTTTCTGATTTTTCCAAGTTATTTTAATTTTTTTTAATTTATTCTCCGTCGCATTTTTGAATATTTTTACGATATCTGTTTTTAATCTTGGTAGTATTACTTGGCATTCGGGATCACCCATTCTTATATTATATTCAATTAAATATGGTTCATTATTTTGAATCATTAACCCAACATATAAAAATCCACTGTAAGGATTTTTATTTTTTTTTAGTGCTTTAAGAGTTGGATAAATTATTTTTGATATAATTTTTTTTTCTAGTTTTTTTGTTACAATAGGAGCTGGTGAGTAGGCGCCCATACCACCTGTATTTGGCCCTTTGTCTTTTTCATAAACTCTTTTATGGTCTTGCGCAGTTCCAAAAAATTTAAATTCATTGTTATCCGCAATGATAAAATAACTGGCTTCTTCGCCCTCTAAAAATTCTTCAAGTACAACTTTATTCGAAGATTTAAATTTTCCTTTAAAAATTTCATCTACGGCTTTTTGAACTTTAGTTTTAGATTTACAAATTGTAACCCCTTTTCCAGCAGCTAATCCATCAGCTTTTACAACTATTGGTAATTTACAGTTGTTTAAAAAACTTTTTACATGTTTTTTTTGAGTGCAGATTTTAAATTTTGCTGTTGGTATGTCATTTTGTTCACAAATTTTTTTCATGAACGCTTTTGATCCTTCTAGTTTAGCGGCGTATTTATTCGGGCCGAAGACTTTTATTTTATTTTTTTTTAAAAAGTCTACTATTCCTTTAACTAATGGTTCCTCAGGTCCGACTACAACTAAGTCGATTTGATGAAATTTGATCAATTTAAGAACTTGTTTAAAATTTAAAATATTAACTTCTACGTTTAGTGCGATATCAGCTGTTCCAGCATTTCCAGGAAAACAAACAATTTTGTTAATTAATTTTGACTCATATATTTTTTTGCATAAAGCATGCTCTCTACCACCACTACCAATTAATGCAATATTCATGTCAGAATATATAATGTATAATTTATAGATGAATAAAAAAAAAGCTAAACTTATTTTTAAACACAATTATTTTGAAATAGTTGAGGATGGAGATTATGTTCTGTGTGCAATTTCAGGAAAAGAAATTAAGTTACAAAATTTAGCCTATTGGAACGTAGATTTACAAGAAGCTTATTATTCTCCAATAGAAGTTAACCAAAGATATAAAACCTTGAAGAAATAACTATTATTTCCATCTATTATGTGTCCATATCCACTGATCAGGGTTTTTGATTATCATTTTTTCTAAAACTCTATTTAATTCCTCAGAAAGATCTCGTTTATTTTTATAATCTTTTGAACTTATAGCTTCATTAAACTCAATTTCAAATCGACCATCTTTTTTTCTTTCAATAAAAACAGGAATTATATCAATGTTAAATTTTGTAGAAAGTTGAGCTGGAAGTGTAGTAGTTAAGGCAGGCTTACCAAAAAAACTGATTTTCTCACCTTCGCTTACTCTTTGATCAATCATAAGTGCTATGCTGTGATCTTTTTTAATGTACTTTATTGTTTCTCTAACTCCATTTATTCCTTTCTTTATTTGATTTTGACAAATATATTTTTTTCTTAAATATTCCATAAATGGATTTAAAAAAAAATTATTTAGAGGCCTATAAATCGTAGCTAATTTTATTTCATTTTTTGTTATTTCCATTGACATCAATTCAAAATTAGCAAAATGACCGGAGACAAAAATTACGGGTTTTTTTTGATTTTTTATCAGCGATAAAACTTTTTCTCCTTTTAAAATTATATGAGAATGGTTTTTTTTGAAATATTCGAGAAAAATATATTCGATGAACGTCATTCCATAATTTTTCCACATATTTTTTGTAATTTTTTCTTTGTCAAAATTAATACCACTTTCTTTACAAATATTTATGTTATTATTTATTATCTTTGTAGATTTAATAAGAGGGCCAATTTTGAAGAAAAAATTTGAAAACAATGTTCTACTTAATTTTAACCCTAGAATTTTTCCAATCAAAAAAAATAAATAGATGAAGAGTGACTGTACGAAATAATTTACTATTTTAATCATATCTTTTTTTTTATAATTTTAAGAAGTTCATTTTTTTGAACTATTTCTAGAGATACTTTTAAAAAATTTAATTTATTCAATTTAAAGTTTTTAAGCTTGTAATAATCTTTTTCGGTCATTATTATTTCAGCTTTATCATTTTCTGCTTCTTTCATGATGTCTTGAATTTCGTTTATGGAAAATTTATAGTGATCAGGATAAATAAATTTTTTCATAATTTTTAAATTATTTTCTTCAATTAGTTGAAAAAAATTCTCAGGATTTCCTATGCCTGCAAGAGCAAATAATTTTTTATTTTTAAAATCATCTAAATTTATCGGTTTATAATATGAATAAAAAACTTTTAAATTTTTATTTATATTTAATATTTTATCTTCAAAATCTTTATTTTTAGTGCCATTAATTATCACTATCTCAACATCTTTTAATGAACTTAAACTTTCTCTTAATGGTCCAGATGGTAAAATTAATCCATTTCCCACCAACTGATTTTGATTAAAACATACAATATTTAAATTTTTTTTTATTCTATAATCTTGTAGCCCATCATCTAATATCACTACATTAAATTCTGAGTCTTCAATTTTTTTAATTGCTTCAAATCTATTTTTACTTGATATAAAACTTTTAAAGCTATTTTTAATTAATTCATATTCATCTTGATGGTTCCTATAGAACTTCCTCAATATAACAGGTTTTTTATCAAGTTTAGTGATCTCATTAGCTAAAAGAATTGAAGTTGGTGTTTTTCCAGTACCTCCAACATAAATATTACCTACACAAATTATCGGAATATTAAATATATTTTTTTTTATAAATCTTTTTTTTATAAAAACTATTAAAACTGTGATTAAAGATAATGGAAATAACAAAACTGAAATTAAGCCAATTTTTTTGTCCCAAAATTTTGGTTTAAATAACTTCATCAGATATAAAATTTTCTATGAGTTTCATATTATCAGCTAAAGTTTTCTCAGCTAAATTATTAATTGACTGTGAATTTTGACTCTCCCTCTTTGTTGGATTTTCTAAATCCTTCACTAAATTTTTACTCAAATCCTCAAAGTTTTCTACCTCTTTTGATATATTGTTTACTTCCAAAATTTTATAAATTTCCTCAAAATTATATACATATGGACCGTGATAAATTTTGCAATTCAATCTAGCAGCCTCCAACGGATTTTGACCGCCATCATTTTGCAATCTTTTTATAATAGATTTTCCAATAAACACACTTTTAGCAAATTTAAAATAATTTTGTAAAACACCATAATGATTTATTATTATTATTTCTTTATCATTAAGAATTTTTTCATTTTTCTTTAGCAACTGAGCATTAAGATTAAATTTTTTGGTTAAGGATTGAATCTTACTAGCTCTATTTATATGCCTAGGAGCAATTATTGTAACAATATCTTTATATTTTTCCTTTATCTTTAAGTGAGTTTTTAAGCAAAAAATTTCTTCTTCCCTGTGTGTGCTTGCTGCAAACCAAAACCTTTTTTTTAGTAATATATTTTCGTTTATGTTCTTAATTTCATGATTATTTAATTCATTTATCAACTTAATGTTTCCTTTAAAATAAACTTTTTTCAATTCCAATTTTTCTAAATTTGTTTTTGTTTCATTGCTCGAACAAATACAAAGATCAAAAATACTAAAAATTTTTTTCGCGGTTTTTGGAAAAAGCATCCATCTTTTTAATGTTTTTGATGTTAAACGAGCATTTAAAAGACCTATTGGTATATTTAGTTCTTTTGTTTTTAAAATTAAATTTGGCCATATTTCAGAGTCCACTAGAAAAATTTTATTAGGTTTCCATAAATCTAAAAAATTATTTATCAGAAAAGGGACATCGTAAGGTAAGTATCTATGTTCAGCATTCTTAAATCTTCTTAATTCTATATTTGCAAGATTGCCAGAGCTTAAAGTTGTTGTGGTGATTAAAAATTTTAAATTTTGATGTTTTTTATTAAGATCGTGGATTATTGGAATTATGCTTTTAAATTCACCAAGACTTGCTGCATGAAACCAAATTAATTTTTGCTGGTTTTTTTTACTTACATTGAACTGAGATACCAAAATTTTTTCTTTATATCTTACAGGGTCTTCTTTTTTGAAAATCATTCTTAAATAAATCAATAAAAATAAAAATGGATATAAAACAGTAGTGAAGATCCTATAAAAGAGAATCATTTTATTTTAATTGTTTTTGATAAAGAGATTTATATTCTTCACAATTTTCAATTAGAAAATCATGTCTTCCGGAATTAATAACTTTTCCGTTCTTCATTACAAATATTGTATCTGCATTATGAATAGTAGAAAGTCTATGGGCTATAACTAATGTTGTTTTATTTTTAGTTAAGTTATTAATAGCATTTTGAACAATTTCTTCGGACTCGGCATCTAATGAAGATGTTGCTTCATCTAATAGAATAATTGGAGATTCTTTTAATATAGCTCTAGCGATAGATATTCTTTGTTTTTGTCCTCCTGACAACCTAACACCATTTTCTCCGATCATTGTATCGTAGCCATTAGGTAATTTTTTTATGAATTCATCTGAAGCTGCAAATTCACAAGCTTTAATTATTTCTCTATCTGTAGCGGTTGGTTTAGCATACGCAATATTATTTTTTATTGTATCATCAAAAAGAATTACATCTTGACTTACTAAGGACAGATTTCTTCTGAGAGAACTTAGCGACACCTTTTTAATGTTTTGGTCGTCAATTTCTATCGATCCTTTTTGAGGGTCATAAAATCTTGGAAGTAAATTTATTATGGTACTTTTTCCAGCTCCGCTATGTCCAACAAAAGCTGCCATAGTGTTTCCTTTAATATTAAAACTTATATCTTTTATCGCTTGTTCTTCAGTTGTATCGTACTTGAAATCCACTTTTGTAAATTTAATATTAGAGTTTGTTAAATTTAATTTTGGAGCACCATTAAATTCTTTAATACTGATTTCTTTATCAATAATATTACTTATTCTTTTAAATGCTGCCGCACCTTGATACGCAACCATGTTTATTGTAGCCAAAGAACGTATTGGTTGATACGCAAGCATCATCGCAGCTAAGAAAGAGAAAAAATTGTTTACACCAAGTTCACCAGAGGAAATCAGCTTTCCGGAGAAAACTATAAATCCTGCAATCATTACACCCGTTAAAGCCTCCATAATCGGTGTGGCTCTGATCATCACGCTTCCAATTTTTATATTTTTTTCAACGAGGTCGTCAATTACTTTATTTGCTTTTTCATTTTCCTCAGACTCTTTTTGATAAATTCTAATCATCTTTGATCCTTTAAAAATTTCAGTGAGGAAAGTAGCAAGATTTCCAGATGAAACTCCAGCTTTTGAGGTAGCTTTACCAATTCTCTTTCCAAGAGATTTTGCTAACCCTCCAGCAAGAGGCATCATTAAAATTGCAAACAGTGCTAATTTCCAATTTTGATAAAACATTAAAGACACTAGTGCAATCACTGAAAAAGAGTCTTTCATTAAATTTAAAACTCCGGTGCTTACAAGACTTTGAACATGATGAGTGTCAAACATTATATTTGAAATATATTTCCCCGAGTGTCTATTATCCAATGTTTGAATATCTGAGGTTAAAATATTGTTTGCGACCTGTTTTTGTAACGCACCAGCAACTTCTTCGCCAACTCTTATAATGTTAATTCTAGCAAAGTATAGAGACAAACCTTTGCTGGAAAATGCAACTATAATTAATATTGGTATACTCCAAGCAAATACTTTATTTTGTTCAATAAAAATTTTTTTTACTGCAGGATCTAAAAGCCACGCAATTGCCGAAGTACTAGTCGCTACAATAATTGATAGTACTAAAGCTAATAAGATTTTTTTAAGATGTTTCTTTACATATTCCTTGTAAAGCCTTTTTAAGATAATTTTAAGTTCTTCAAAATTCATTTTATAAATTTATTGAAAAAATTCCTAAAAATAGAAACATTCCTGTATAATTATTTAATTTAAATAATTTTAACAAATTATTAGATCTCCCAGTTCTTAGGTGAAATAACTGATAAATCAAACTGAAAAAAAACAATATTGAAAACAGAGAAAAAAGATTTTTACCATAGTAGTTATTAAAGAGATAAATTATTAAAATCATAGAAACTAAATATGAGACTGAAACAAATAACCAAAGATTATTTTTAAATTTTATAGAAGTGGATTTTAATCCAATTATTTCATCATCAGACATATCTTGAGCTCCATAAATCGTGTCATATCCCAATGTCCAAAATATGGCTGATACGTAAAGTATCGATATTTCAACATTGATATTATTATGAATAGCAGCCCAAGCCATGATAATCCCCCAATTAAAAGTGACACCTAAAAATAGTTGTGGCCAATAAGTGATCCTCTTCATAAAAGGATAAGCAAAAGCCAGCAGCATAGAACCCATCCCAAGTATAATGGTTAATAGATTAAACTGGATAAGAATAAAAAACGCCACTAAACATAGTAATAAAACGTAAACAATAGATTTTTTAACAGTTATTCTATCTGCAGCTAAGGGGCGTTTCTTTGTTCTATTTACTTTTTTATCATAGTCTTTATCTACAATATCATTAACAATACATCCTGCACTTCTCATGAGAACTGAACCTAAAAAAAATAATATTAAATATTGAGAGAACAAATTGATATTACCGTCAAAACTATAAGCGTACGCTAAACCCCAAGAGCAAGGCCAAAATAAAAGCATAAAACCTATTGGCTTATTTAATCGAGTTAATTCTATGAATATCTTTAAATGTGACATGAAATATTACTTGTAAATATCAAACACTAACTTCATAATCAATTTGATTCGATATGGATATAGATTACACAGTTACTGCATTAATGTTTCCAGCAATCCCCTTAATGATG
>MDTE01158646.1_pt1 | contig 10725 bp, 8 predicted proteins | sample 811231 | NCBI WGS metagenome assembly MDTE01 (sample SAMN05326651, study PRJNA326480) | marine metagenome | isolation source: seawater | place: Indian Ocean: Red Sea | collected 2010 | reverse complement strand
GCCGAGATGGCCCTCAGCCTGACCTTCGACGACGGCCGGCCGACCCAGGTCACCCATGCGATCCCGCTGCTGGACGCCTTCGACGTCAAGGCAACCTTCTATTCGCAGCCGGAAAACCTGCGCAATGAGCTGGCGGGTTGGCGCCGGGCTGTGGCTGTCGGCCACGAGATCGGCAACCATACGGTCGGCCATCCGTGCACGGGAAATTTCGCCTGGGTCCGCTACGACGGCGTCGTGCTCGAATCCTACGACCTGGAGCGGATGCGCGCTGAGATAGTGCAGGCCAACGACGAGATCGAAGAAATGCTCGGCGTGCGCCCCGTTAGCTTCGCCTATCCTTGCGGCCAGACCTATGTCGGCCGCGGGCGCGACACCCGGAGCTATGTGCCCCTGGTCGCCGAGCTCTTCCAGACCGGGCGCCGCTGGCTGGACGAGACCTCGAACGCGCCCGACCACTTCGACACCGCCCAGGTCATGGCGATGCGGATGGACGGCGAGGACTTCGCCGCTGTACAGCGCATGGTCGAACGCGCCAGGCACAGCGGTAACTGGCTGGTCCTGGCCGGACACGGCGTCGGCGACAATCCGCGCTGGGGAACGCAACTCGATATGCTGAAAGACCTTCTGGCCTACGCCCAAAATCCCGACAATCGCGTCTGGATCGCACCGGTCACCGAGGTGGCTACCTTTATCGCCGACCAGCAGGCGGCGAGGAAATAAGTACATGCGCCATCGCCGCTTCGCCTGCTGCTCGATCAAAGCCAGCGACACCAGAATCGTCTATGCACCGACCACGCAGCCCGGGGCCTGAGCGCCCCTTATCCACAGAAAGCCGACCATGAGCGCCGACTCGACATTTCCTACCTACGCCGACCTCGGCATCCGCCCCTTTATCAACTGCATCGGCACCATTACCACCCTCAGCGGCTCGCTGGCCCTGCCCGAGGTACGCCAGGCGATGAACGAGGCCGCAACCGGATATGTCAAAATCGCCGAGCTGATGGACGCCGTCGGGCGCCGCATCGCCGAGCTGATGCAGTGCGAATACGGCCTGGTCACCGCCGGCTGTGCCGCTGCCCTGACCCAGGTCACCGCTGCCTGCGTCGCCGGCGACGATCCCGAAAAAATCGCCCGCCTGCCCGATACCGAAGGCCTGAAGGACGAAATCATCGTGCAGAAGTCGCACCGCGTCGGCTACGACCGCGCGGTCACCGCGGTCGGCACCCGTTTTATAGAGGTCGAAACCCGCGAAGAGCTTGAGGCGGCCTACAGCGACCGCACCGCGATGATCTTCATCTTCGGCGACGCCGCCGAGCGCGGACAGATTTCGGTCGCAGAGATGGCCGCCAGCGGGCATGCGCGCGGTGTGCCCAGCTTTGTCGACGCGGCGGCCGAGCGCCCCGACGCACCCAACTGGTATCTGGAGCAGGGCGTCGATGCAGTGGCCTATTCGGGCGGTAAATGCCTGCGCGGGCCGCAGGCCTCGGGATTGGTCCTGGGGCGCAAGGCGCTACTGCAGGCCGCCTTTCTCAACGGCTGCCCGCACGGCTCGATCGGGCGGCCGATGAAGGTCGGCAAGGAGGAGATCATGGGCCTGCTGGCCGCCGTCGAGCAGTGGGTGGTGCGCGACCACCAGGCCGAGTGGCAGGAATGGGAACGGCGCTTGGCCGTTATTTCCGAGGCCGCCACCGCCTTCACCACGGTCGAGACCTCGATCAGCCAGCCGGGCCGCTCCAATGTTGCGCCCCACCTGTCGATCAGCTGGGACGCGGGCCAGCTCGGGCTTTCCGGCAGCGAGGTCGCCGTGCGGCTTTCCAGCGGCGAGCCCCGCATCGAGCTGGGTGGCGGCGAAAACGGCATTTCGATCAATCCCTATATGATGGAAGAAGGCGACGCCGAACAGGTCGCACAGCGGTTGACCGCAGTGCTGAGCAACACCTGAAACAAACCACAGCTGCCCCATTTTCAAATAGTGAAGGAGCACCGCGTGACCCCCATCAAAACCGGCATTATCGGCTTCGGCCGCATGGCCTCCAACCACCACCTCACTGCCATGCGCGAATCCGGGCTCTACGAAGTCACCGCCGTCTGCGACATCACTGAAAGCCGCCGCCAGGCCGCCGTCGAGGAGGGGCTGACCGCCACCGACGACCTCGACGCCTTTCTCGACTCCGACCTCGAGCTGGTGCTCATCACCACCCATTCGTCGCTGCACTACGAATCGGCGCTCAAGGTCGCGGCGGCCAAAAAGCACATGCTCATCGAAAAGCCGCTCGCCGTGCGCGGCCCCGAGGCCGAGGAGATGGTCGAGGCCGCCGCGGATAACGGCGTCGCGCTCACCGTCTATCACAACCGCCACTACGACGGCGACTACCGGCTGGTCAAATCGGCGGTGCGCGACGGACTCATCGGCGATATCATCAGCGTCGAAAACCGCACCATGGGCGCGCGGCCCGCCGTCGGCTTTGGCGTACCCGACTACAATCAACAGTGGCGCGTCAGCGCGCAGGCCGGGGGCGGCACCTTGCTCGACTTCGGGCCGCACTGGGTCGAGCAATTGCTCGATCTGCTCGAGGGCCGCAAGGTGGTCTCGGTCTTCGCCGATGTCCGCAACATCAAATGGGGCGATGCCGAGGATCTCTTCGATATCACCATGGTCTTCGACAACGGCACCCGTGCCCGCGCGGCGAAAGCCGATATCTCCTACTGCAGCCTGCCCTATAAATGGGTCGCCCTCGGCAGCGAGGCCTCGCTGACCTGCTCGGGCGGCGAGTTCTGCACGATCTACGGCGAGGATTTCGAGATGAAGCGCCGCCGCGCCGTCGAGCAGCTCAGCCTGCACCAAAACCTCGCCGAGCATTTGCGGGAGGGCGCAGCGCTGATCATCCCGGCCTCCCACGCGCTGCGGGTCATGCAGGTACTGGAAGCGGCACGGCAGTCCGGTGCAACGGGCAAGAGCGTCGATGTGGAGATCTGAATGCGATCAACTCGCAGGAGAAATCAAAACCCATGAACGAAGAACAACGCTATCTCTTCGACCTATTCGGCTTCTTGCACCTGAAAGCCGTGTTGACCCCGGAGCAGTTGTCCGCAGCGGCCGCAGCGGCCGACCGTTATATCGATGGCGCGGCCGAAGACCGCCCGCCCGAGTTCAAGGCCAACGGCAAGGGCCACGCGCACGGCTTCGCCTTCGACCGGGCGCTCGAGCAGCTGGTCTTCCTGCCCGCGGTCTGGCCGATTGTTCTGGAGTTGACCAACGGCAAGCCCATGCTCGCCAGCGGCACGCTAATGGTCGATGACCCCGCGATCCCTTCCGAGGCCGGGCCGCTGCACTGCGCCCGCGACGACTACGGCTTCGAAAGCGCCCGCTACGAGGTGCGCCACGACCGCATCTACTGCGACGACTTCGTGGTCTTCCCCTATCTCGACGACGTGCATCCCGGCGACGGCGGGCTGCTGGTCTTGCCAGGCTCGCACAAAAGCGAGTTCGACCGGCCGCGGCATCTATTCTCCAACGGGCTCATCGAAGACGAGGTGCCGCAGGGCATTCTCAATATCACCCCGGCAGCCGGGGATGCGATCGTCATGCCCGAGTGCATGACCCACGGGATCTTGCCCTGGAAACCCACCGACCGCCGCCGCCGCATGCTGGTGCTGCGCTACCGGCCGCACCACCGCCAGGCCGGCCCCATCCCCGACGCGGTCATACAGCGGCTGGCACCAGAGACCCGGGAACTGGTCGAATCGGCACACTACACCCACCGCAAAGATATCGCCGGTAAAGTAAGGGTCGAATTGGGTTAGGACCATTTCGGAAGAAGGCCTGGCGATGCACATCGCCAACAACGAGTCGAGGAAATTGCCATGACCCAATCGCTGCGCTTAGCATCCGACGTGATGGTCCCCATGCGCGATGGCGTGCGCCTGGCCACCGACATCTACTCGCCCGCCACCAGCGCCGGCCCCTGGCCGGCTATTCTGGTCCGCAACTCCTACAACAAGACCTTCTCCGAGTGGGACGGCGTTCCGGGCTGGTATGTACAGCGCGGCTATGTCTTCATCATCCAGGACATCCGCTCGCGCTACAAATCCGAGGGCGACGGCCGCTACTATCACACCTGCAACAATTGGGAGGGCGAAGACGGCTACGACACCGTCGAGTGGATCGCCGCGCAGCCCTGGTGCAATGGCAAGGTCGGGATGATGGGCAGCTCGCACCGCGCCATCGTCCAGACCCAGGCCGCGCTGCACCGCCCGCCGCACCTGGCCGCGATCTGCCCCGAGCAGGGCCCGACCAATATCTACCTGCACGAGGCGCGCGAGGGTGGCGCCATGGCGCTGCACATGTACACCGCCATCTACAACCACGCCCTCGACGCCCACGAGCTCCGCGACGACCCCGAAGCGGTCAAACAGATCGCCCACGGCGGCCTGCATCAGGCACGGCAATGGCTGCAGCGCATGCCCTTCAAACCCGGCCAGGTGCCGCTGTCGGTTGCCCCGCATCTCGAAGAGACGCTCTTCAACTACTACTACCGCGGCGAGTACGACGAGTGGTGGGCACTCGAATGCAACGACCAAACGCCCTACTGGGATCGCCACGCCGATATCCCCTGCCTGATCACCGGCGGCTGGTACGATCCCTTCGTCGATGCCTGCACCGGCTACTTCCAGGCAATGAAAGAGCGCATCGGCGCCACCGTGCGGCTGCTCATCGGCCCGTGGAGCCACGGCACCATGCGCCTGCGCACCACATCGCTGGGCGAGGTCGACTTCGGGCCTGAGGCCATGCTCGGCTATCCGGCGCACCATCAGTTGCGCGAGCGCTGGTTCGACCGCTGGCTCAAGGGCGCAGACAATGGAGTCGAAGGCGACGCGCCGGTCGAGATTTTCGTCATGGGCGGTGGCAGTGGCCGCAAGACCGCCGCCGGCTTGCTGGACCACGGCGGCCGCTGGCGCGATGAAAGCGAATGGCCCATCGCCCGCACCGAGCACCGCGCGCTCTATCTGACCGCTGCCGGCGCTCTCGCCGACCGGGCGCCAACCGCCGGCGCAATACTCGCCTACCAGCACGACCCCGACGACCCCGTGCCCACCGCCGGCGGCAGCATGGCGCACCTGGCCGAAATCGCCGAGCCCGACAGCGGCTGGGACGACGTCCCGCCCTTCGGCGATCGCGCCGCCTACTACGGCGTCCAGGGCAGCCAGATCGTGCCGTGGGGGCCCATCGACCAGCGCCAGCGCGACTGGTTTGGCGATGATTGCGCCGCCGGGCGCAAGTTGTCGGAGCGCGCGGACGTGCTGGTATTCCAAACCGAGCCGCTGGCCGAGGATCTCGAAGTCACCGGCCAGGTCGCGGTGAAACTGTGGGTCTCGTCGTCGGCACTCGACACGGACTTCACCGCCAAATTGATCGACGTCTACCCGCCCAGCGCAGACTATCCCGAGGGCTTCGCGCTCAACCTCACCGACACCGTGCTGCGCATGCGCTATCGCGAATCGTGGACCGATCCCGAGCTGCTGGAACCCGGGCGCGTCTACGCCATAACCATCACTTTGCCGACGACGGCCAATTGGTTCCGCGCCGGCCACCGCCTGCGCATCGACATCGCCAGCAGCAATTTTCCGCGCCTCGAGATCAATCCCAACACCGGTGAGCCCGTTGGTCGCCACACCGCGACCATCGTCGCCACCAATGCGGTCCACATCGGCGCGCAAACGCCCTCGCGCATCGAACTACCGGTCGTACCATAGCGTAGATTCGGACGAGAATCCCCCAGATATAGCGTGGGCTAGCGGCGACCAAGCGGCCACACCTCAGCGTGAGAGCGCTGTCGGGGACTTGACGATCTGTGCGCCATTGGCGGAATTGATGACCACGAGGTGGTGCAGAGCCGCAGCCTGCGGGATTTATGCGGCCCAGCTGCCGGGTCTACCAGGTCGCGAGTTGCTGGAGGTCAGACATGAGTTGTCCGCGCGAGTCCATAGCATCAGTAACCGACGAAGAGCGCTTCCTCTTCGACATCCAGGGCTTTTTGGTCCTGCGCGGCGCCATCGAGCCCGAGTTGGTAGCCGCCCTCGACGCGGCCGTGGTCGCCAACGAAGCCAAGGACCACGACGAGCGCTGGGCCGAGGGTCTGCCCGTAGTCCACGGCCAGCACTTCACCAAAGACACCAATGTCGAAAACCAGATCCGCCTCAATGGCTTGCCACGCCTGGATCCCGTCTTCGACCAGTTGATCGCCCACCCGTCGTACCTGCCCTACCTCAAGGCCTTTATGGGCGAGCCACAACTGGTCAACACCTGGTCTATCTCTAAGTACGCAGGGCGCGAGGCAACCGGCTGGCACCACGGGCTGCCGATCGGGGACTACACCGTGCGCAACGGCGAAATCTTCTCGCCGATGCTCAACGTCATCACCATGCTGACGCCCAACCACCCCGGCGACGGCTGCTTCACCGTCATCCCGGGATCGCACAAGAAAAACTTTACCCTGCACCACGAGCGCTGGGGCAGTGCCGGCCTCGACACCCCCGGCGCCATCGAAATCACCGGCGAGCCCGGCGATGTCTTCCTCTTCACCGAAGCCCTCACCCACGCCGGAGCCAAAAAAACAACCAGCCGCCGCCGCACGACGCTGCAGTACAACCACGTCCACCAGCACCGCTGCAGCCCAATGTGGGACCACCACAACGCCCGCCACTACTGGATGCCCCCGTCGATCCGCGCCCGCTTCGGCCTCTCCCAGCGCGAACTCACCCGCTGGATGAGCTACACCCTCCCCGATCGCGACGTGCCCGGCGCCGAAAAGTCAAACGACTAGGTAGCCCACGGCCGCGGATTTTTGCGGGCGTAGTGGGATAGCCGGCACAAAGGGCGTGTTAATCCTTTTTAATGCTCCCGATAAACGCTTCGAAAGTCGGCGCCCACAGGTCCAGCGTGTCGCTCGGTCCCGTCAGCTTGAAATAGTAGAATTTGGGCCTGTAATCTACGATCGCGCCCAGCATCCGATAGCCGGATTGCGGCGCGGCGGCCTGCGGCTGGCCCATCGCCCCGGGTGCGAAGGTGCCACTGACATCGATCAATGTCGCCGCCATGCCATCAATCTGGCGGGTCCAGCGCCGCGGCTCGCCGTCGGTCGGCTCGAACTGGCCGATCCAGCGGCTGATATTGGCCTCGACCGTGCCCATCTTGCCGGCGAAGATCGCCAGAATCGCGTCTCCACCCTCGCCCGACATGTGGTATTCGGCGATGCGCATGCTGCTCGACGGCGCGACTTTGCGCCAGCCCTCAGGCACCACCACATTGACACCATCCAGACTTTCGCGATCTCCTGCCACCGCAGGCGGCGGTTTTGTGGTCGGCACGCTCTGTGTGGCGCGTTGCATACCCCGGGCCTTTATGGCCTCAGCCGGCGGTTTCTCGCTGAAGTTCTGGCTGCAACCCAACGCGGCCAGCAGCAGACAGATCCCACCGATCAGCATTTTTGCATCCATCTTTTCGCCTCTCAGTATACCCGGCGCACGATCTCTAGCACCAGTGGTTTTTAAAATAATTAAAGCACGGCTCCCCGCGGTCGCCAGCACACGGCGCACGCTCTTTTTTTCGAACGATCGACGGCCGGGATACCGCGCGGATAGACAGAGCGCGGGCGATGTGTTATTTATTTCCGGCACCACATCGCAGCAGGAGGGCCATGGAACGACGATAGGCGCCGAGATTCGTCGGTCGCACCGCTCAACGCCACCGACCTGCTGGCCCTGTTCACGCTCTACGGTCTAGCGGCGGCTCTACGGCTTTAGCAATGTTCGTACGCAGCTACCGGCCCGACAACAAAAAGAGAAAACTATGAAAATTAACGAAGTCAAAGCCTTTCCAGTGTGGATCGGCATGCGCAATCAATTGCTGGTCAAAATCGAAACCGACGCCGGCATCCACGGCTGGGGCGAGTCTGGCTTTTCGGGCCGCGAGCAGGCCGTCGCCGGCATGGTCGCCCACTTCCGCGAGTGGCTCGTCGGCCGCGACCCCATGCAGCGCGGCGCGCTGTGGCAGGAAATGTATCGCGGCGACTATTTCGAGGGCGGCCGCACCATCACCGCCGCCATATCCGCCATCGACATCGCGCTCCACGATATCGTTGGCAAGGCGCTCGACGTGCCGGTCTACGATTTGTTGGGCGGCCGGCAGCGCGACTTCGTGCCGACCTTCGCCACCACCGGCACCCGCGGGCCCGAGGCCATGATCGACGAGGCCAAACGCATCCTCGACGCTGGCTGGGACTGCATGCGTCTGACCACCGACTCGATGGGCATCGGCGACGACAATACCTTCGAACCGCGCGTCTCGATCGCCCGCACCGCCGACTGGCTGGTCCAGGCGCGCGAAGCACTCGGCAACGAGCCGGTGCTCGGCGTCGACTACCACCACCGGCTGTCGGTGGCCGAGACCGCGTCGTTTTGCCAGATGATGCCGGCGCACACCCTGGATTTTCTCGAGGAACCGATCCGGGACGAAACCCCCGAGGCCTACGAGAGCCTGCGCGGCATGACCCCGATGCCCTTCGCCATCGGCGAGGAATTCGCCAGCAAGTGGCAGTTTTTGCCCTATATCGAGCGCGGCATCACCAATTACGCCCGCCTGGATCTGTGCAATGTCGGCGGCTTCACCGAGGCGATGAAGGTCATCGGCTGGGCCGAGGCGCACTATATCGACATGATGCCGCACAACCCGCTCGGGCCGATCTGCACCATTGCCACAGTGCACATGGCAGCGGCCACGCCCAACTTTGCCTGGCTCGAGACCTGGTACAGCCCCGACCGCGTCGACCGCCACTCAGACGACAAGGTCTTTCGCACAGAGCTCAAATTTTCGGAAGGCCGCTTCACCGTACCGGACGCGCCGGGACTGGGCATCGATGTCAATGAAGATCAACTGAACGAGCCGTTCCGCTTCTGGGAAGCGCCGCACCTGCACCGGCGCGACGGCTCCTATACCAACTGGTAGGGCGCTATGACCGTACGCAAAACGATCGCCGTCTCGCCCGTGTGGTCCGGCCACCCGGTCGGCTTCGACCTGCTGACGCACCGGGACCGGCAGTTTATCGCCTTCTACGACGCCGAGCGCAAAATGACCGTCGGACAGCGTCGGCTGGAACAAGACGCATTTGAATTCGTCCGGCTGGAGGGCGTCTGGCTGGAGGCGCGCGGGCGGCTGTCGACCGAGATCGCCTGGGACAGCCACAACAGCCTCACCATGGCCATCGACCGCACGGGCCACATCCACCTCTGCGGCAATATGCACGTCGATCCGCTGATCTACTTTCGCACCGCACAGCCGCTCGACATCACCACCTTCGAGCGCATCGACCACATGGTCGGCCGAAACGAAGAGCGCTGCACCTATCCGGTGTTCATACAGGGACCACAGGACGCGTTGGAGACGGGCGCGTCGCCGGGCGATGCCGCGCCGCTGGTGTTCTATTTCCGCGACGGCCAGAGCGGCAATGGCGTCGACTACTACAATCGCTACGACGAAAGCACGCGCTCGTGGTCGCGACTCGTCGACACGCCGATTCTCGACGGCATGGACGCAATGAACGCCTACGCCCGCAAACCAGAGCCGGGGCCCGATGGATACTACCACATGGTCTGGATGTGGCGCGACACACCCGACTGCGCCACTAATCACGATATCTCCTATGCGCGCAGCCGCGATCTGGTGCAGTGGGAGGCCGGCAACGGCACTGCGTTGGCATTGCCCATCACCATCGAAGACCGCGCCACCATCGTCGACCCCTCGCCCCCGGGCGGCGGGCTGATCAATATGTGCCAGTCGCTGGGCTTTGATTCGCAGCAACGACCGATCGTCAGCTACCACAAGCACGACGAAAACGGCCACACCCAGGCCTATGCCGCGCGCGTGGAGGACGGGATATGGCAGATCCGCCAGCTCAGCGACTGGAAGTACCACTGGGGCTTCCACGGCAATGGCTCGGTCGCCGCCGAGATTCAGGTCGGTGGGGCCGCAGCGCGCGACGACGGCCATCTGGCCATGAGCTGGTGGCACCTCAAACAGGGTTCAGGCATCTGGCGGCTAGACGAGAAGACGCTCCGGATCGTGGGATCCTATCCCGAGCCGGCGCCCGATCTGCCGGATGAATTGCTGCAGCCCCAGCTAGACTACCCCGATATGGAAGTGCACGCACGGAGCGCGCGCGGCGACGCAGGCGCCGAGCGCTGCGTACTGGTCTGGGAGACGCTGCCGCGCAATCGCGACCAGCCGCGCGACCAGATCCCGCCGCCGAGCAATCTGCGGCTGTACATCCTGGCAGAATAGTCTTTATATTTGCAGCCAACCGCTGGAGCAACCCATGACCGACACCACCCCCATTGAGCAATTCAAGCGCGACGGCTACCTCGCCATCGAAAGCGCCTTCAACGCCGACGAGGTCGACCGCATGCGCCGCGAAGCCGACGCCGTGCTTGAACTGATCATCAACTCCTCGGCCGCGCACCGCCGCCGCAGCCGCCGCCTCGACATCCTCGAATACGCGCCGGGCCAGCAGATGGTGGTCAAGATCCAGCCAATCAACGACCTGTCGCTGTATCTGTCCGAGGTGTCGGCCGACGAGAGGCTGCTCGCTCCGATGCGGGCGGCGATGGGCGACGAGCCCGTGCTGATGGAGGAAAAGCTCAACTACAAGCAGCCGCTGCCCGATCGCATTG
>MDTE01127514.1_pt1 | contig 10726 bp, 9 predicted proteins | sample 811231 | NCBI WGS metagenome assembly MDTE01 (sample SAMN05326651, study PRJNA326480) | marine metagenome | isolation source: seawater | place: Indian Ocean: Red Sea | collected 2010 | reverse complement strand
TTGTCCCGCCGCATCGCCCAGAGCCTGATCTTCACCGAACTCGATAGAATCGAAGATATCACCGAATTCATCAACCGCACCTTGATTGATGGTTAGGACTTTCTCGGAGCGGCACCGGGCGACAGTTTTGAAATCGCCCGAAAAGCGCTACTCTGCCCCTTCCCGATCTATGACCTGAGTCTGCATATCGACGCTGCTGGAGAGGATGTGGCCCGCCATCGCCTCTCGCGCTTCCTCCTCAGCGCCATTGTGCAGGGCAGCGACGATTTGTTCGTGCTCCTGCAGCGATCGGATTGCTCGGGCGCTCCCCCCCTGGCCAGCCGGTCTGGCCAGGCTGCTTTTTATCCACTCTTGCAAATAACTGCGCGTCGTGCTGAGCATGCTGTAGAGAATGGTATTTTGCGTGGCCCGTGCAATGAGGAGATGGAAACGCAAATCGAATTCTAGATATTGCTCGGGCTGCCCCAGCGTTTCTTCCATGCCCTGGAGGGTCTCGTCGATTTCCACCAAATCATCTTTGGTGGCCCTCCCAGCCGCCAGAAAAGCAGTCTGCGATTCCAGCATCAGCCTGGTTTCGATGAGATCCTGTACTTTCTTGCGGTCGAGCAACAGGCCCCACTGCAAGGTTTTTTCCAGGTACTTTTTATTGTTGTTGGATATAAAGGTACCCTCGCCGACGCGTCCATCAAGAATCCCCATGACCGCCAGCGAGCGCAGCGCCTCTCGCAGCGAAGTTCTCCCAACCCCAAACTTCTTGCACAATTCCCTTTCGGGCGGTAGCCGTTCACCCGGTTTGAGCACATCCCGAGAAATCAGATCTATGATTTGCTCGACGATTTTATCGCTGAGGGAAGCTCTGGCAATCGGCTTCATTTCCCCCACGACCAGGTCTTTCGGGACCGGACTTTTTAGGACCATTTCTACCTCAAAGACCAAAAAAACAAGTATTTAAAATAAAAACCCCAATGCGCAACGAAAGCCGACTCAAAAAAGGCTTTACAAGATGACCATTCTGCTTTAGTCTTTTGTATACAATTGGTCAGACCATCAGCATAATAAAGATGTGCGGGCACTCTGCCGCTGTCAAGAATATAGTTGAAACGAGGTAAATCAATTATGGCCCGAACCCTCGATATCGGCAGCCGGATCGAGTTGGTCCCCATGGACCTCCATTTCCACGACATCTCCATCGCCCTGTACCAACAAGTCCATGAAAATGGCCCCGAGTTTCTCGTCCACTCCTACAGTGGCCTGTCCGGGGCCGCACAGCGCATCGAATCCGTTGCTCAGGCCATGGTTACCCTGGGGGGTATGGAGTTGACCGCATCCGGTCGGGTCCGCTTTCCATGCGGAGCCGACCACACCCTGGCCTGCAAACGGCTATTTATCGAAGCCTGCAAGGTGGCTTCCAATGAAGCAGCTACAGTGCGACCGCTGCAAATTTTCGACAAAAAGGCCGCCTGCAATATCCAGGTCGCCAGCATCGGCAATGGCACCTATCGGGTCGCCGCCGAAAACGAAGGCCAGGATCGCCGGGTAGCGGCCGTTGCTGGCGGTTTGATCAAGTTAGGTCAGATGGAGGACCAGGCAACTGATCAGGTCGCCTTTACCTGCGGGTTTGCCCACGATGCCCTGCTCGGACTGCTGCTGGTGCGCGCGCCCAACGTACGCGCCGTATTGCGGGAACAGCAACAAAGCTCCGCACGCGGCGTTCTGGCAGCACCCAGCCAACAAGAATAAACCAGAACAGGGGAAAAATATGGCCATGCCCACTTCGATGAACAGCCGCGACCGCGTCCTGGCGGCCTTGCGCCGTGACGAAGTCGACCGAACACCGATTTGCAATCCCACCTCGGTCGCTACTGTAGAGCTTATGGATCTGGTGGATGCCCCCTTCCCCCAGGCCAACCGCGAACCTGAATTGATGGCTCGCCTGGCGGCCACCAGTTACACCGAGCTGGGCTTCGACACCATCATGCCGGTCTTCACCATCATCCAGGAATCCTCGGCCCTAGGATGCAAAATCCAGTGGGAACAAAAAGATAATTGGCCGACAGTCAGGATGCGCGAACCTATTTGGGAACAACCCGAAGACATCAAAATTCCAGCCGATTTCCTGACCCACCAGGACACCCGCTGCGTCCTCGAGGCGATCAAAATCCTCAAGAGGGAATTCGGTGACGAGGTCGCTGTCATTGGCAAAACAATGGGTCCCTGGTCGCTGGGCTACCACTGCTTCGGGGTCGAACCTTTTCTGCTAATGTCTCTAGATGACCCGGACAAAACCAAGCTCTGCCTCGACAAAATGAAAGAAGCGACGGTGCAATTCGGCGTCGCCCAGATCGAAGCGGGAGCCGATGCCCTGACTCTCCCCGATCACGCCACCGGCGACCTGGTCAGTGGCGAGTATTACGAGCGCTACCTGCGCGATATGCACATCGAATTTGTCGAGAGTATCCCGATCCCCCTGATTCTGCACATCTGCGGGCGCACCGTCGACCGCATGGACTACATTGCCCAGACCGGCATGGCGGCCTTCCACTACGATTCCAAAAACCAGCCCGACGAGTCCATGGAAATTATCCGCCAGCGGATTTCTCTCGTGGGCAATATCAACAATCCGGAAACCCTGTTTTCAAAAGGTCCCGAAACAGTGCGTCAGGAGGTCTACAAAAACCTGGACTCCAAGGTGCAATTGGTCGGCCCTGAATGCGCCATCCCGCTGCAGACATCGATCGAGAACCTCAAAGAAATCCCCCGCGCCGTGCGCGACTGGCACCGTGAACAAACAACCAGAAATTAGGCCCTTTGCGGAGAGATGCTATCCATGGCAGAAATCACTGATATCGAAAATGAATTTATCCGGGAAGAGATCGAAGAATTCCTCGAACGCCCTGACGAAATAGAGCGCATAGTTAATCTTTTTGCCCAGGCGGCACCGGCCATGCAGGACCTAGGCGCGGCGCTCATAGACGGGGATAATGAAGGCGTCGATGAAATGACCAGAGCGGCGCTGGATGCCGGCACCGATGCCCTGGAAATCATGGATAATGGCCTCATCTCCGGCATGGCCATCGTCGGTATCAAGTTTCGCGAGAACTTCATCTTCGTCCCCGAAGTGCTGGCCTGCGCACGCGCCATGAAAGCTGGCATGGCCCATATCGAACCCATTCTTTCGGCCTCGGGTATCGAGCCGATCGGCACCGCGATTATGGGCACGGTAAAAGGCGACTTGCACGATATCGGCAAGAACCTGTGCATCATGATGCTGCGCGGTGCCGGCTTTGAAGTACACGATCTGGGCGTGGACACCTCGGAAGATGAATTCATCGACGCGGTGGAGGAACACGAAGCGCCACTGATGGGCATGTCGGCCCTGCTGACTACAACCATGCCCAATATGGGCAAAACTATTGAGGCATTCATTGATGCGGACCTGCGCGACGAGGTTAAGATCATGGTCGGCGGCGCGCCCGTAACCCAGGAATTCGCCGACGATATGGGTGCCGACGGCTACGGCAAGGACGCGGTGGCCTGCGTTGAACTGGCCAAGCGCCTGGTCGAAGAGCGCAAAGCGGAAATCGATACCTGAAAGCAATAATGCAGAAGATCGACAAAGAAGCATACCAGAAGCGCCTGGATCGAATTACGGCACTGTTCGCAGATATGATGGTTCACGCCGACGAACAATCCACCTACCGCTGTCCCTATAAAAACCGCTTTGATGAATGCACCGCCAAGTTTGGCTGCCGCAACCAGCGCCAACCTCGTGCCGCAGGAAAATTGTTGCTGTGCGGTGGGGACGACAAATTAGACTATCGCAGTGCCTGGGAAACCGCCGCCGACACCAATCTGCAAGCGACCTCTTCAAACCATCCTGCCGGGACCTCAAACCACGCTGGCCCCAGCCAGCCTCTCGAGGTTGGCAAGACTGTTTTCGACTACGCCGACGAACTGGCGATCCAGGTCCCCACTTCCTGCGGCCGCTCTGGCCATTGCCATGAGTGCATCGTCGAAATCGAGCGGGGAGCGGAGGCCCTGGCGCCCCGTACTGAAGCCGAATCCTTCCTGCGGGAGGACTACCGCCTCGCCTGCCAGGCCGCGATTCAAAATTCAGCCATTGACATGCGCTTTGCGCCCTTGCGGCGCAAACCCAAAATCCTCTCCAGCAGCCGTGAAAAACCCATCGAGTTAGATCCTCCGATTACCCGGCAAGGCGACACCGTCTACCGCGATGACGAAGCCATCGACAGCTACCGGGGCCATCTATACGGCCTGGCCATGGATCTGGGCACCACCACCATAGTCCTGGATCTGGTGGACCTGGAAAGCGGCAAAAGCATCCACCTCAGCTCTTTTGAAAACCCGCAGCGCTTCGGCGGCAGCGATGTAATGAACCGCATCTCCTACGATGGCGAATTCAGCGGAGAATTGCGCAAAGCAGTGGTCAATGCTCTCAATCACGAAATACTGGAAATGGGCAAAGAGCATGGTTTTGTGCGCCAGGAAATCTACGAGATTGTCGTGGCCGGCAATTCTACCATGCGCGATATCTTTTTCAAAATGGATGTGCAGAGCATTGGCCAGCGGCCCTACAAGTCCCTGAGCGAACGCGACTATCTCGAGGGTAAGCGCCCATCCACGACTCTGGTTGAAAGCACCCGCCGCCTCGGCCTGCGCGCCAACCCCAAAGCACAGGCTTATGGACTGCCCTTGATTGCGAGCCACGTGGGGGCCGATACCAGCGCTGATCTGGTAGCTCTGGATGTCGCCGCCCAGGAGGGAACATTCATGCTGGTGGACGTGGGCACCAATACCGAGGTGATCGTGGGACGGGACAACCGCTTGTTGGCGGCATCCTGTCCGGCCGGCCCAGCCTTTGAGGGCGGCCTGATAAAATACGGCATGCCCGGATACGAAGGAGCCATTGAATCCGTCCGCTGGGAAAACGACACCTTTGCCTACAGTACCATAGGCGCCCTAGAGCCCCAGGGCATTTGCGGTTCGGGCTTGATCGACCTGCTGGCCGAGTTGCGACGCCATGGACAAATGACTCCCAAGGGTGTATTTGCCGACAAAGCTTACGAACTTGAAATTGTGCCGGAGTATGGCATCACCTTCTCCCGCGAAGACGGCAGCAATCTCGCCCAGGCCAAAGCGGCCAACTACTGCGGCCAGTTTATCGCCCTGCGCCATTTTGGCATCGAGCCAGCCGCGGTCGACAATCTTTACCTGGCCGGTGGTTTTGCCAATTACGTCGATGTGGAAAACGCCATCGAGATCGGCTTCCTGGCCCCCGTGCCCACCGAGCGCATTTTCAAAATAGGCAATGCAGCCGCCCAGGGTGCCAGAGAGGTGCTGCTGTCGCGCCGCAAACGCCAGGACATCGAAACGCTGGTAAAAAGCATAGAACACGTGGAGTTGGAAACCACGCCCGATTTCTTTGAAGTCTTCGTCGAAGGTTGCCAGTTCAAACCCATGCCCGCAAATTTCCCTTCGGCGACGGCCTGAATTATGCCCCCCCCACCTGCCCAACCCCTGCGCTATTCCGGTGCCTGGCACAAACCCCCTTTCCGCCACTTGCTCGAACAAAGCGCTGAATTTGTTAACTGCATCGAGCTGGTAACCTCTCGCGGCCTCATCACTGAACGCAATGGCCGCCGGGTGCTGGCGCTGGCACGTCGACTCGCCGAACACCCCCGGATCCACGCCCTCAGCATTACCGACAACCCGGGCGGCAATGCCATGATAAATGCCGACACGCTTGGGACCGACCTGATTTCAAGAGGGCAGGACCTCATCATCCACCTCTCCTGTAAAGACTGGAACCGCAATGCCATCCAGAGCCGTGCCTGGCAACTGGCCAGCGAGGGCTTCAACAATATCCTGGCCCTTTCGGGGGACTACCCGACCGATGGCTATCAGGGCCAGGCCAGCCCGGTCTTCGATACGGATTCCGTCGGCCTGTTGAAGATGTTTTCCGATATGAACAAAGGGTTGCAGGTAGGCGCCGGGCGCCGGACGCAAATCCTGGAAAAAACCGATTTTTTCCTGGGCGCAGTGGTCAATAACCACAAGCTGCACGAGCGCGAAGTCATGCCGCAGTACTTCAAGCTGGCAAAAAAAATCGCCACCGGCGCCTCCTTTATCATCAACCAGATCGGCTACGATGCGCGCAAGCAGGATGAACTTTTGAAGTACATGGACTTGCATCAACTTCACGTCCCGGTGCTGGCAAATGTCTTTGTGCTCAGTGGACCCGCAGCACGCTATTTCAACGGCGGCAAAATTCCCGGAGTAACCGTCACCGATGACTTGCTCGCGCTCGCCGAAAAACAGGCTGGTGCAGCCGATAAGGGCAAAGCTTTTTTTCTGGAATTCGCCGCCAAACAATGCGCCCTAGCCCGGGGGCTGGGCTACCGCGGGCTATACCTGGGAGGCCACCTGAGCTACCAAGACTACGAACGCGTTCTGGAGTTGGCCGCCAGCTTTAGCGAAGATGCCTGGAAGGACTTTGCCAGAGAGATCAATTTTCATCTGCCCGGCGAGTTTTTCTTTTTTGAACCCGATGCCGGTAGCGGCCTCAGCTCAACCGAAATCAGCCGGGACTACCGGCGCTCAAAAAGCCCGCAAGCACTGAAAAAGGCCAGGGCGAAGGTGCCCCGCAGTTACAAGATCAACCGCCAGGTCCACGATCGCGTATTTGCCCGGGACAGCAGGGGATTTCGCCTCGGCAAAAAAATAGCTACCGCGGGTGCCAAGGCCGGCAAGGCCGTGCAAAGCGCCCTACACGGCCTCGAACAGCTGCTGAAGATCAGCGCCTTCGACTGCCGCGACTGCGGCGACTGCTCCCTGCCCGACATCGCCTATCTGTGTCCCGAATCCCAGTGCGCCAAAAACCAGCGCAATGGACCCTGCGGGGGCACTCGCCAAGGTCAGTGCGAGGTCGGAGAAAAGGAATGTATCTGGTCCCTGGCCTACGAGCGCCTCAAAGCCTATAATCAAGAGGAAGAAATGCTGGAAGGAGCTGCGATCTTCAAAGACGGGCGCCTGAAGGGCACCAGCGCCTGGGCTAACACCTTCCTGGAACGGGACCATCACGCCAGAGAGAAAAAACAATGAAAATAGCAGGGCTGGAAAAAGAATTCATCGTCATTGGCGAAAATATCCACACCACGCGGATCGTCCTGCGCAAGGGCAAACTGGTCGCCAACCGCCCCGATGGGCTCGAAGCCGTCCGCTATTTCAACACCGCAGGCGAGCGCCGCTACCTGGTGATTCCCGACGCCGTCAAGAAGACCCAGGACTACGACGAAGGGCGCGTCAAGCACGTCAAGATTGCCGTCCAGGCGGCCATGGCCGACCAGGAGCCCGATGCCAGCGAGGGACTGGAGTATTTGACCCGGCTGGTGCGCCGCCAGGAAGAGGCCGGGGCCGATTTTCTCGATTTAAACGTGGATGAAATTTCCCTGAAACTCGAAGAGCAAAAAGAGGCCATGCGGTGGCTCGTGGAGACCGTACAGCAGCTGAGTTCGCTGCCCCTGGCGGTCGACTCCTCGAATATCGAGATCATCGAGGCCGGCCTCGATGCCTGCAGCGACGAGGGGCCCCGCACCATGTTGAACTCGGCTTCGCTGGAGCGCATCGAGGCCCTGGACCTGGCGCGGCACTACAACACCCGGGTCATGGTCACGGCCGCCGGAGAAAAAGGCATGCCGGAAAACGACGAACAGCGGGTTGCCAATGCCTCGCGCATGGTGGACAAAGCTCTTGAAAAAGGCCTGGCCCTCGACGATATTTACGTCGACCCTCTCATTTTCCCGATCTCGGTGGATATGGCATTCGGCAACCACAGTCTGGATGCCATCCGCCGCCTCCGGTCTAACTACGGCCCCGAAATTCATATTTCCGGCGGCTTCAGCAATGTCTCTTTTGGCTTGCCCTGCCGCCGTCTGATCAACGATGTTTTCTTTATCCTGGCACTTGCGGCCGGGGCCGACAGCGGCATCGTCGATCCGGTCACCAGCAAACCCGGCGAAGTCTACTCCCTCGACCGCAATTCAGCGCCCTACCAACTCGCCGAGGACATGCTGCTGGGCAAGGATCGCAACTGCAAAACTTTTCTACGCGCCTTTCGCAAAGGCGAATTACAGGATTATTGAAAGCCTATGAAAACACTGCTTGATAGATTGGCAGATCCCCGCCCCATGCTGTACGACGGCGGCTTCGGGGCCGAATTGTTTGCCCGCGGAGTACAGCTGACCAATAGCACCCTGGCAAATGAATCGCACCCGCACGATGTGGTCGAAGTCCACAGAGCTTTTATCAACGCCGGTGCCGATGCCATTGGCACCAACACCTTTGTGGCTTCCACTCTGCACCTTGAAATGGCGGACAAAAAGGATGGCGAAGCCGAAGCCATACTCAAACTTGCAGTGGAACACGCCCACGCCGCCGTTGAAAAAAGCGACCGGAAGGTCTACATAGCTGGATCAATTGGCCCCTCTCCCGGCGCCATCGAAGCCGATAGCGGCGATACCGATTTCGGCATTGCCAATGACCGGGTCAGGGAAGCTCACCGGAGAATGGCGCAAATCCTGGCAGAGGGCGGCGTCGATTTTTTTTCCATTGAAACTATGTTTTCCGCCAACGAGGCGGCCATAGCCGTAGACGAAGCGCGCAAGACCGGTCTGCCCATTGCCGTCAATATGACCTACAAATTCACCAAAAATCGCCGCACTGGCGAAGTAGTGTACCGCACCGACTGGGGCCATTCGGCGGCCGACCTGCTGGAAATCCTTTCATCGGGTATCTTTGCAGACGGCGACGATCTGCTGGAACACGTCCATCTGCTGGGCCTGAACTGCGGGGCCGAATCGCAAAAGGTCGACCACACCGGCATGCCTTATGCTCTGAACGGAACCCAGCAGCTGCATGAGGCAATGGCGCAGCGGGGGATCGCCAAAAAAATGATGGCATATCCCAATGCCGGCATGCCCCTTTTGGACGAAAACCACCTGACCTACTACTCGCAAACCCCGGAAGAAATGGCCAGCCTGCTGCCCCAGTTGCTCGACCAGGGCGCCTATTTCATTGGTGGGTGCTGCGGTACTACACCCGCCCATATCGGGGCTTTCCGCCAGGCGATCGACGCCCACCTGGAACAGAAAAACGACTAAAATGGCCCTATACCAAATTCTCTACTGGCGCGAAATTCCGGCACAACTTCGCGCTTTCGAAGGCCGCAGACCTGTCTCTAAGCCTCTGGACGAGCGCTTTCAGCAGGCGATCGATAGACTCGCCATGGAGGAAGGCCTCGAGGGCAGCGACGATTATCTGGACCAGTGGCAGTGGAGCGAAAAGCGAGAACGCCCGGGAACGGCGGACGAAATACTGGCCGCCCTGGCCCGGGAACTCGAAGCCGAATTCGCCCACCTGCTCGAAGGCGGTCAATAGCGCTATGCCCAACTCCGACCCGCTCTACGATCTCATCGTAGTCGGTGCTGGTCACGCCGGCACCGAGGCCGCCCTGGCCGCCGCCCGCATGGGCGCCGCGACCCTGTTGCTGACCATGAACCTGGATACCATAGGGCAAATGTCGTGCAACCCGGCCATCGGCGGTGTTGGCAAGGGTCACCTGGTCAAGGAGATCGATGCCCTGGGCGGCCAGATGGCGGTCAATATCGACCGCACCGGCATTCAGTTCCGACGCCTCAACACCAGCCGGGGCCCAGCGGTGCGCGCCTCCCGTGCCCAGGCCGACAAAAAGGATTACCAGTTCGAGATGAAGTTCACCTGCGAACAGCAGGAGAACCTGGATATCTACCAGGGCATGATGGAACAACTCTTCATCGAGGCTGGAAAAATTGCAGGAGTAGGTCTCAAAGGCGGCACCATCTTCCGCGCCCCGGCCGTTATTCTTACTACCGGGACCTTCCTCAAAGGCAAAATCCACGTCGGCGACTTTTCCTACAGCGCCGGGCGCGCCGGCGAAAGCGCCGCCGACAAGGCCTCGGCTGGCCTGGCAGCACTGGGTTTTGAAATTGGCCGCCTCAAAACCGGCACCCCACCCAGGGTCAACGGCCGCAGCATTGATTTTGCCGCTATGGAATCCCAACCCGGAGACGAACCGCCCACCCCCTTTTCCTACGCAGTGGAGGAAATCACCCGGCCGCAGTTGCCCTGCTGGCTGACCTATACCCATGCCGGGACGCACGAGCTCATCCAGCAGAATCTGGAACGCTCGGCCATGTACAGCGGCAATATCGAAGGGATCGGCCCACGCTACTGCCCATCAATCGAGGACAAGGTGGTCAAGTTCAGCGACAAGAATCGGCACCAGATTTTCGTTGAGCCCGAGGGCCGGCGGACCATGGAGTACTACATCAACGGACTCTCTATGAGTCTGCCCGAGGAAGTTCAAAGTGACATTCTCCACACCGTTCCCGGGCTGCAAAAAGCCACCATCATGCGACCGGCTTACGCCGTCGAGTACGATTATGCCCCACCCACCCAACTCTACCCCCATCTAGAGACCAAGCTCGTAGAAGGCCTCTTCTTCGCCGGCCAGATCAACGGAACGACCGGCTACGAAGAAGCTGCGGCTCAAGGCCTTATGGCCGGTATCAATGCCGTCCTTAAAATCCGCGGCGAGGCTCCCTTCGTCCTGGACCGTTCAACTGCCTACATCGGCGTCCTGATCGATGACCTGGTCACCAAGGGCACC
>MDTE01053320.1_pt1 | contig 10726 bp, 8 predicted proteins | sample 811231 | NCBI WGS metagenome assembly MDTE01 (sample SAMN05326651, study PRJNA326480) | marine metagenome | isolation source: seawater | place: Indian Ocean: Red Sea | collected 2010 | reverse complement strand
TTAGTTCAATAAAAACACTGATTGATGGCAGATACACGCGCAGCCACCAATTCTATTTGCGTGCGGCTCAGAGACCTGGATTCATCCTTCCCAAAATTTTGCATGCCATCAAACGATAAGTAATGCGCTCCACCGAGTTCTCGCCAATCCCGAACAGCGTCCGGAACTAGGGAGAGCGCACGAACCACATTGGCTGTTTTATCTCCGGGCCACAAATCCGCCTCGTCTCCTTCAGGACGTTGATTACGTATAGTTGGCACGTAGCCCATATCTTCGGTCAAATATTTCGGCAAATATCGACTAATTTGACCCTTATGTGGCTTCGGTAAATCTTCAGGTACCAATCCTAACGATCGATGAAATTCATCAATACTAAAGGTAGCAACCACAACACCTACCAGTTCCACGTATGCCGGCTTACTGAGCCCGCCTTCCACATTGTCGTTGACATACTTTTGTGAAATACGACTCTGATCAGTCACGATACGATGAATAGCATCCACAGCCACTTCAGATAACAAATCATCATGATCATGTTTTCCAGCGCTTTCATAAGAAGAGAGGGCTGTTTTTCTTTCTGAACAAAGACCGCACACCAGAGCATTACGGGATTCGGAAGCGATAGCCACTCGCTCAGCACCGGTCCACCAGGCACCAGGACTCGCGAGCTTTTTCCAATAGGCGCGATGAGCCGCACCGATATCATCCCTAATCGGATAGTCCGCATTTGAGTAATCGAAATAGGTCATGTGGTTCCCTTGTTTCACTTAAAGAGTTTCTTAACCTCTCTCACTAATTATTACTCAAGCCCTTAAGAGGCTTTACACACTATGTGACCGAACGAAACCCGTGCTGGTCTCGATGATATTGAGAGTCAAAAATTTGTGTGCTTTTAAACCACTCGTGACGACCATCCGTAGACACGGAGCGAACCCGACTCTCTAAATTCTTCATCTCCGATGAATCGAGCGATACAAAATTTCTTGCAATCTCCAAATCCTGCCGAAGGTTTTCCTCGGATTGAATTCCACAGACCAACGTGCTGATCGGCAAAGACAGCGCATAGCCACGACATTCTGCCGCAGTCAAACCAACATCTCTAACAAACTGTCCTCCGCCTCCCAAACTCTTCATTCCAATAACACCAATGCCGCGCTGCTCTAATGTCGGAAGCAGTTCATTTTGAAAGCTCCGGTAATGAGCATCCAACACATTAACGGGCATTTGACACGTATCCCAATTAAAAGATTGAGCTAACATACGTTTCAGAATATGGGGGCTTTTATGTCCAGTGTATCCAATAAAACGTATTTTCCCTGCTTCACGAGCCTTAAGAGCCGCGGCAATCGCTCCCTCTTCTCGAAATATCCATTCCGGATCATTGTCATAGTTCACCTCGTGAAACTGCCATACGTCTATGACGTCCGTACGTAAACGTCTCAAACTATCGTCCAATTGTTTCTCAGCAGTTTCGCCATCTCTTGCACAAACCTTCGTCATCAACACGACTTGATCTCTGCGACCCTCAAGGGCAATACCCATTCGGCGTTCGGATTCGCCTTCGGCATACTCCCAAGCGTTATCCAGGAAGGTCATACCCGAATCTATACCGGATTGAATCAGGCGAACGGTGGTACGTTCATCAATATTCGGGTTTACGCAGTGTCCTCCACCAAAACCCACCACCGACACTTTCAATCCCGTAGTGCCCAAAGCTCGTATCGGGATACCAGCACTGTTAGTTTCTGTCATTGGACTCCCTCTAAACTATTAGTAAATGGTAAAATCTGAATCACAGACTTAAGACGCCTTGCCACGACTGCCCACAGATTGTTCTCCTATCTTTCCAGAACTGTATACGCTGATACCCATCATCTGTTTTATCCGAGGAGAGAGAAGATCGTAAACATCTTTGGGTACATGAATATTGGCAGAAGACTGCTCATGGAGAGCCCGTATAAAACCTCGATTATAGTGACATCGCATCGCGTAACGCGTTCCTTCTTTCAACCGTCTTCCACCGCAATGAAGGACTCTGGTGTCAGTAATAATACACGTACCAGGTGGAGCACATATCGCCACAAGACCTGGATTCCCATCCACTAGGCCTAGCAGATCAACACTGGGCTGAAAGCTCGTTGCACCGCTTGCCGTACGGTGCGATCCAGGGACTATGTAAGTTCCCCCGCATTCGAGATCAAAATCCGTATAACACCAGATAATGAGAGAACCGAACGGATAAGGTGGATACGGCATAGGCATCATGCTCTGATCGATATGCAATTCCTGCAAACCACCACCTTGATGGACGATCGAACCGTGCGCACAGCCCAACCCAAATCCTTCACCCATGATTTTTGTCAACAAGAGGTCCACTAAAGGTCCTTTTTGAGCAGCGACTTCGCTAAATTCCACGGCGTCTCGAAATATCTGTCCTTTTAGGACGAGATTGTTGACTAATTGGGAAGATCCATTGGGATCTGTTTTAACTTCCAATTCCATCTGACGCTCTGCTTCGGCTTGATCTACCAGACGATCAACTTGTGCTTTGACCTGAGCGACCGACATCGCTTCCGCCACTAAGCAATATCCCCAACGCACATAATCCGCTTCAAGCTGCTGGATATCAGAACTCGGTTGTGGCAAATAGCAGAAATCCGAACTATTGCGTATCCGACCAGCCTCTGAACGTGACTTCGACAAGCCCGACAACTGCTTTAAAAGCCTACCAGCTGACAAGGAACTCGTCGCGGAATGACCATCCGAATACACAATTCCGCGATCCATTTCGACTTTCCAGTCTGCATCGGAATCACTCCGGACTGATTTCTTAAGAATCTCTAATTCCTTGCGGAGTGTTGCATTTTCCACACGTAGCCGTTCAATTGATGCTTCCGCATTGGTGACCGCAGGGAGTGGCCCTGACGTGGAAGCATTGTTGTCTCTTTGATCCATAATTTTCAGCCGTCTAGAACATACTAACCAATTGTTTTATCTTCTCAGTGTCGGACCAGGAGAATCAAACTTCAACTTTTTACTGCGCCGAAGGCCCATCACGCTTTGCATCGATGGCTGTTTTCATTTTATAGATCGTTAGTCGTTCACGATCTTCAGCAGATACTGGTGATTTTAGTGAGGGAATACGCTCGTATCCTTCCCCCTCATCCATTGCCAACCTAATTCCCACCGTAGTCTTCGGTCCCGAATAGGTTCCTATTTCCATTAGACCCGAGGAATGAAAGCCCATCCTTTGCAACAGTTTGTCCGAAGCACTTTTCAGTACTTCAGGAGCTACTGTCAGCTGCCAATTTTCCTGTTGACGCAACCACGGTTTAACATTCGAATTGGTCATGATGTAACGCCATTCATCAGTATGATTGACACCAGTTCCATGCAATACCCGGCCATCCATTAGCATCACTGTTCCGGCACTTGCTTCCACATTTATAGCCGGAGGTAATGGACCCACTGACTCACCGGGTTTTACTTCAGAAACCAGGCGATGACTTGTCGGTATTAGTAAAGTACCTCCATTCACCTCGTTAACGTCCTGCATGATATAGACCGTATTCACCAGGATAGGCGCGCCGGGCGTCTGAATTGGATGAATGGCTCCGGAATCCTGATGCAAATTCTGAGGATAACTACCAGGTCGAGCTATATTTGAAGCAAATGAATACGCGTAATGCCCAGGCCCGAGTAATTCCTCGTTTAATTGCTCAATCATCGGACCCGCTTGAACCCACTCGGGATTGAATTCGATGCATTTTGCAAAACAATCCCCCTTATTCACGAGGGTCCACATGATGTGAAAATGCGGAGTCATATCTGCCAAACCACACTCCCGCTCTGCAATTGCTTGCTCTTCGAGACGATCACGCATGTACGAACATTGCGCATTACTCATCCCATCTTCAATGAGACAATAACCGTACTTATCAAGATCTTTTCTTGCTTTATAAATGTCCTTAGTTTCTACCGGTAAGTCATTGAATTGTTGCCAATATTTATGCTTTCTTGCGACCGTAGTATCGTAGTACGGGGTGCCGTTCAAACCTCCGCCCGACGCGTTGCGGCCCGAATCAAATAAAGGACATTGAAACCGTTCCGTCAATGACCCATCCGGTCGGGTAGCGCGTACACCATTTCCGCCGACTGGTGATTTCAACCACGGGTTATTTGCATGCATCGACCGGAAGGGTTCGCCACTGGCAAACCACTTAGCATCCTGCAACTGCTCGTTCTCAAGCGATCGAGCCGCTACGTTTTCAGGAAGAAATTCTTCCGGGATATTGTTTGCTTGAAATCCTTGACGCGCGGCCATGCTCGCTACCTCCTAAGTAAAGCAAATAGATGAAGCAATATTCGTTATTGAGAAACATCGTTTAGTAAAGCAGTCCATTTATTCAAACGTCTTTTTTCTTCAGCTTGCGTACCCGAAAACCCTTCCGCCCGCCAACCAATATGCGATCCAAAAATTCAAATAATCCCGATTCGATGCGCCAATTAAGGTAGGCGTCGTAGTGCTCAAACGACTCCCAGTCTTGAACTACAATAAACGTAGAGGCCGTTTCATCTAAATATGCATCGATACTGATACATCCAGAATACGCTCGGGTATCACTAAAAGAATTTCGGAACCCCTCCTCCAATGTTTCTACATGTTCTTTTAAAACATGAAATTCAGCTATCACTACGTTCTTCACAATCACCCTTCACACTTTTTCTTTGTATTTCTAGAGGCAGAGATAACTTTCAACTACCACTCCTAAACGCCTCATCTTAGCAAGAACTGCTAAAGTACGTACTCTATGACTGAATCAAATGGAATTGATGATTCTACGAAATCGTTGGATAACCAACGTACCCTCGGCCTGCTTAACCGAGATTTTTTACTACTATGGCAGGGACAGACAATATCCGGAATCGGCGTTTCCCTGTACCAAATCGCAATGCTCTATTGGTTGTTGGAAAACACCGGCTCTGCCACAACCATGGGTCTCGTCGCCATGTTCTCTGCACTTCCTGGAGTACTTCTAGGCCCCTTCGGCGGAGCTATCGCTGATCGCTTTTCACGACGGAAATTGATTGTGTTCGGAGACCTTTTACTCGGAATAATCCTGTTGTCGGTTGGGATCACATTCCTTTTGGTGGACGGATCCACGGACCTCAAAGTCGGTCTCATGATCGCTGCGGGAGTCATAGTCGGAATAGTTGGTAGTTTCTTTCGCCCGGCAGTAACTGCCGCCATTCCCAATCTTGTTCCGATTGAGAAACTTGCTTCGGCAAATGCGATGAATAGTTTCTCGATGACCGGCAGTATGGCTCTTGGACAAGCTATCGGAGGCGTTCTATTTCGTATTGTCGGAGCCCCCATACTGATCTTCGTGAATGGGATCACCTATCTTCTTTCCGCACTAAGTGAGGTCTTCATACGTCTCCCACAAGAGCTTCCTGTTACACCACCTTCCTGGAGATCACTAGCGAGACAATTCAACCACGAAGTAGTTGAGGGCATTCGATATGTATGGACCCATCGTGGCCTGCGAAATATGGCCCTCGCGTTTGCGGTTATCAGTTTTATCACCGCCCCTCTCAGTATTTTGATGCCAATACTATTGGATCAACATCGTAACTTACCCCCTGACTGGTTCGGATATCTCATGGCCGCAATGGCAGTAGGTAATTTATTTGGGCTAGCCCTTGCAGGCTCCATCAAGATCGACGGTTCTTCTCGGGCGATATGGATACTCATTTCGTTGTACGCCATGGCCACAACGACCTTTCTCATGGGTACAGCAGAAAAAAGCTACATACTGCTTATAGCCAATGCTGTTTCTGGGTTTTTCATGGGGGGTACGATTGTCTTATTTACCACACTGATGCAGGCAACTACCCCAGATGGATTACGGGGCCGAGTAGCTAGCGTCATGAGCACCGTCATAGGTGGAACCACTCCCATTGCAATGGGCCTCTCAGGTGTATTGGCAGATGCAGTCGATCAAGATGTTCCTTTTCTATTTCAGAGCGCATCAGTATTTTGTTTCATATTCGTATCTATGTTGATTGCCAATCGGCCTTTCCGAGAATTCTTAAGTACTCAGTTAGTCGTCAACAACCGAGGAAAAACCGGAAAAGAGACAGGCCGTATTCGATCTAGTAACGAATAGGCCAGCAAACACCCGAATCAAAGATCTCTCTTAAGTTCAGCATGAGTCAAACTCAACGTATTTTGTCAAAACAGTTTCGAAGTTCCTGTACAAAAAGAATAGGTTGTTCGAATGCTGCAAAATGGCCTCCGGCATCCACTTCGTTCCAATAAACTATCTTCGGAAAACGTTCGTTCAACCATGATCGCGGAGTTGGGACAATTTCTTCAGGGAAAAGACTGCATCCTGTCGGCAATTGTACGGAGCGGTTCCCATCGTCTGAAAACGCCCTATTAAAACTTTCCCAATATAAACGACCTGAAGACGCACCGGAATTAGTCAGCCAATACAACATAATGTTATCCAGCATCTCATCTCGAGTTAGCGCATTTTCTGGATGTCCACGACAATCGGTCCATCGCCAGAATTTCTCCAATATCCACATGGCTTGGCCAACTGGAGAATCAGACAGGCCATAACCGACCGTTTGCGGACGAGTACTTTGTTGTTTCGAATAACCCGAATCCTCCGCTTGATAGGCTCGGCCTCGGTCCATTGCTCGCTGATCTTCCGCAGAGGGATTTTCACGAGCCGCCTCCGTCGGTCTACCACTAGGCATATTCAGATGAATACCGGCACAGTCTCCCAGATTCTGAAGCCCAATCATTGTCGTTATCGCGCTCCCCCAATCACCCCCCTGTGCAAAGTAATTCGAATATCCCAAGCCGACCATCAGTTCATTCCACATGATGGCTATCTTCTCGACACCATAACCAGTTGTTGTAGGTTTTCCGGAAAATCCGTATCCAGGCAACGATGGGCAAACCACATGGAAAGCATCTTTTGCTTCGCCTCCGTGGGCCACGGGATCACGCAAAGGATCAATGACCTTAAGGAATTCTACGATCGACCCTGGCCAACCGTGTGTCAGAATCAGGGGTCTGGCCTCAGCCTCTTTGCTCGGAGCATGTATAAAATGTATGTCCAGGTCAGAAATTACTGTCTTAAAGTGTTCGAACCGATTCATTTGATGCTGGCGAGACGGCCAATCGTACTGATTCGCCCAGTATTCGCATATGTCCTTCGCATAGCTGAGCGGAACGCCTTGGCTCCAATCATTTGTTGTTTCCGACTCCGGCCACCGCGTCTCGTGCAATCGCTTCTGCAAATACTCTATTTCGGATAGGGGGACATCAATTTGAAAGGGTTTCAATTCAAGCATGCTCTTTCTTACGTTCGGTTGTAATAGACCGCAATTATTACCCCTACCAGCCATGAAAAACAGTTTGTACCCTTGTGCTAGCCTCCTCGCTTAGGAGAACGTTAGTATTTACGACAAAGATTAATACTTCTATGTGGAGAGATAGCTGTGGCACAACCGAACATCTACTACGATACTTTATCCCCAGACACCGTATCTGGTGATCTAGCACCTGTTATTTCTGAACTCAATTTAGAAGAAAATTGTCGACAATTAGCCATGGAAGGCTGGACAGTGGTGGAGAATGTCGCCGACGATGATTTTAATGCTCGATTTCGCAAAAAGATCCTGAAGCTATCTAAAGCAGGTGGTGCGAACATGCTCCTTGCGAAAGACGAGATTTTTGCCCAAGCGGTGCTCATGCCTAAGCTCATGGCAATGGCAGAATTTTCGGTTGGTCGGGGATTCCTTTTAAGCCAAGTAGCCGCCAGCGTGCGTCCAAAAGGTGCCGGCTCCATCGGATTACACGCGGACAACAATTGGCTGCCCGCTCCCTTCCCCGTTCACAATATGTTAATGACAGGTTGTTGGGCATGCGACGAATATACTCAAGATAACGGATCCACCCTCATCATACCCGGCAGCCAGAATCTACGAAGACACCCAAATGCGCTAGAAATCGAAAACTTAGATGTGGGGATCCCGATCGAATGTCCACCCGGCTCAGTGGCTATTTGGGATGGCAATCTTTGGCACTCAAATTACCCCCGAATAAACGACGGCGAACGGGTTGTTTGTCATATAACGTACACCCGCTTAATGATGCGCCCTGTCGAAGACTACAGCGCACACGCCGACGACTTGATAAACAAACACGGTAAAGACATGGCCCAACTCATGGGACACGAAGATTTTTTAAACGGAGCCAATGGAGCCGACTACTCCAAATTGGTCCAAACATTCAACAATGCTAAACGTTAGAAACTTCACAATTGGATAACCACACACGTTGCTAGCAAACAGGAAACTACATAAACAACAATGCTCAAGAAATTACTTATTGCCAATCGAGGTGAAATAGCAATCCGGATAGCCCGAACCGCTGCGGATCTCGGCATTTCAACGGTCTCTATCTACTCGGAAGATGATAATCAGTCGCTTCACACACGGCATACGGACACCGCCGTCAACCTTAATAAATTAGGTATCGCAGCCTATTTGGACGCAGATAGGATAGTTTCCATCGCACTGGAACAAGGTTGTGACAGCATACATCCTGGCTACGGTTTTCTCAGCGAATCTGCCGAGTTTGCGTCAATTTGCGAGAAAAATGGGCTGATTTTTGTAGGCCCCAGTCCCGAAGGATTGCACACTTTCGGGGATAAAGCTGCCGCGCGAGCCCTGGCGGATAAATGTGATGTGCCAGTTTTACCGGGTCGTAGTCACGGCATATCTCTCGAAGAGGCGCACGACTTTTTCGAATCTATGGGCTCCAAAGGGGCTGTCATGCTGAAAGCCATTGCGGGCGGAGGCGGTCGAGGCATGAGGCCAGTGCACGATATTAAAAATTTGAACGAAGCTTTTGAACGCGCCACCTCCGAGGCAAATCAAGCCTTCGGTTCAGGCGAACTATATATCGAAGAGTTACTTCCTCTCGCTCGGCATATCGAAGTCCAAATCATTGGAGATGGAACCGGCGCTGTTTCTCATATTTGGGATCGAGAATGTAGTCTACAAAGACAACGCCAGAAAATTATCGAAATAGCACCTGCGTTTGGACTTTCAGATGAACTACGTGAGTCCATACTCAAATCCGCCTTATCGATAACCAGCAGCATAAATTACAAAGGGCTTGGCACCATCGAGTTCCTAGTCGATGAACGATCAGATCACCGTTTTGTCTTTATGGAAGCAAACGCCCGACTACAGGTAGAACACACGGTTACGGAAGAAATAACAGGTATCGATCTCGTTGCGATGCAACTCCAAATTGCAGGAGGAGCCACTTTAGAGGAACTCTCACTAACCCAGGACAACATACCGAAGCCTCTGGGAGTGGCAATTCAGGCTAGGGTCAACCTTGAAACCATGAACTCGGACGGCACACCTCGGCCAAGCGCAGGCACATTAACAACCTATGAACCTCCTTCAGGTCCCGGAATACGGGTTGACGGCTTTGGGTACTCTGGCTATTCCACGAGCGCCTTTTATGACTCTCTGCTAGCTAAAGTAATTGTACGAGGCAAGGATCTGACATCAACGATTCGAAAAACGAATCGCGCGCTATCCGAGTTCAAGCTCGAGGGAGTGCGAAGCAATATAAGCTTCTTGCAGTCCGTTTTGACATCAGCTCCCTTCCTTGAAAATGGAATCCATACGCAGTTTATCGAAGAGAATATTGATGTCTTGTTAGAAAAATCCGGAGAAAGCCCACGCTACTTTGAACCCGAGTCAGACATACGCAAAGCGGGGACGCAAGTCGACCCAGACGATCCACTAGCGTTGTTGTCTCTCAAGGGGCCAGCTGTCACTGAATCAAAACCCAAGCCGATCTTTCAAGGCCCTGCCGGAACCGTCGCCATAGCGACGCCAATTCAAGGAATGGTAATTAAATTGCATGTGGAAGTTGGAGAGACTATTCGAGCCAAGCAACCCGTCGCTGTCCTCGAAGCGTTAAAAATGGAACACATCATTACCGCAACAGAATCTGGCATCGTCCGCGAAATCGCGCTTCAGATTGGTGATACCATATTTGAGGATACACCAATCGTTTACCTAGAGCCTGAAGAGGTAGACGGCGAATACGAAACCGGAGAAACCATAGACCTTGACGAAATCAGGGCAGATATCGCAGAAATCCAACACTTTCGAAAATTCACTACAGATGAGGTCCGAACTGAGGCCACAGCCAAACGTCACGATGCCGGAAAACGGACAGCCCGAGAGAATATTTTGGATCTCTGCGATCCAGGAACCTTTTTCGAATACAGCCCCCTTACGACAGCCACGCGCTTCCCAGACGACACCGCTGAACAATTAGAGGAACGACTCATTAAGACAGCGGCCGACGCCATGGTAATGGGCGTGGGCCGCGTGAATAGCGATATCGTAGGAAAGGACAATGCTCGCTGCATCGCAATGTCTTACGACTACACCGTACTTGCAGGTACACAAGGAGGGAAGAACCACCAGAAGCAAGATCGAATGTTTGGAGTCGCCGAAAAATACAAATTACCGGTTGTACTCTATACGGAAGGTGGCGGCGGACGAACTCACGGAGGACCGCGTAGCGCGCAAAGTAAGGCCGTCGCTAGTGTGGGCGGCTTGAGTACCAGGACTTGGAGACAATTAGGAAAATTATCGGGGCTGGTGCCCG
>MDTE01201589.1_pt1 | contig 10727 bp, 8 predicted proteins | sample 811231 | NCBI WGS metagenome assembly MDTE01 (sample SAMN05326651, study PRJNA326480) | marine metagenome | isolation source: seawater | place: Indian Ocean: Red Sea | collected 2010 | reverse complement strand
TAATTTAGAAAATAATCTAAATATCACATTTGAGAAAGCACCTGAATGGTTAACAATTAATCCTAGTCAGGGAATGATTATGGAGGGCCAAAGTGAAAATATTGATTTAACTGTTAACACGGATAATTTAATTGATGATACCTATAGTGCATACGTAAGCATACAGTCAAATGGAGGTAATGCAACCCTACCTGTGACATTAATAGTAAATGGATCACTATTAGGAGATGCAAACGGTGATTCTATTTTAAATATATTAGATGTAATTGCATTGGTAAATATGGCTTTGGGTATAATCGAGGTAGACTTATCGACATCAGATATGAATGGTGATGGCATTGTAAATATACTAGATATCACTTTATTACTAGGTTTGATTTTAAGTGTTTAGTATAAAAAATATAGTAACATTTTTATTAATTATTAATTTTAGTTTTAGTTGGAATATACTAAAGCCTGAAAATAATGCTACATTAAATCAAACTCATGTGCTATTTGAATGGGAACAGAAGCCCAATAGTGCATTTTATGTTTTAGATGTATCAGAGAATTCTTCATTTAACACATGTATTGTGTGTCAGCAATATGTTGATGAATCACTGATATATATTGCAAAAGATGGATTTGAATGGGACACTCAATATTGGTGGAAAGTCACTGCCTATGATAATAATAATCAATATACAGAACAAGAAGGTACTTTCAATATTGGGTCATCAATTGCTAATACCACAACCAATATATATGAGGATAATATTGAAGAAGGCTTAACAATATTTGGTTCATTTTTTGATTATTACTCTGCGGTTATCGATCAAACTGGAAATGAGATCTGGAATTCAGGGAATCAAGATTTAATATTTTATAATACAGATAAATATGGACGTTTTTTTGGGGCTGAGTTTATAGGTAATAATGCCGAAAACAATTACCCGGGAATTAAATTTTCATTTGAAAATGGAATAGAATGGCAAGAGCCTGGCAATAATTTTATTCACCATGATATTTTTCAGCTTCCGAATGGTAACTATATAGGTTTAGGTACTTCAAGTCAAATGGGGCCTATTGCTATTGGGCCGTGGACACCTTTATTCCAATCTCTGGGCTATATTGCAGATGGTGAAACAATTGAATTTGATTGGATGGGAGATAAAATTATTGAATGGGATGCAGATACAAAAGAAGAGGTTTGGAGCTGGAATGTATTTGATCATTTTAATATGGAAGACTATGATAGCCTAGGAGGTATATGGTTCGAAGCCTATAATACCGGAAGGTTTGACTGGACACATGCTAATGCGATATGGTTTGATGAAGATGATAGTGCTATTTATTTATCATCAAGACATATTAATAGAATTACTAAAATTGCGTATCCAGGTGGAGAGGTTATATGGAACTTAGGGAATGAATTAGGTTCTGGTGATATTGATTGTGGACAAAATATTGGGTTTAGTTTTCAACATAGTGTGACTAAGCTTACTAATGGAAATATTCTTACATTTGATAATGGAAATCTAAGTCGTGAATTTCTAAATCAAGATATTAAAACATCGCGATCAATTGAAATTGATGTTACAGAAACAGACTCTGGTTGTGAGGCAGAACTGGCATGGGAATATATTCTGCCTGAAGAATTATATGGTTATTTATCAGGTAATACTCAAAAACTTGAAAATGGAAACTATTTATCTACAACTATTGGAGGAGGAGGTACTAGCCTAGAGGTTGATGCAAATAAAAATTCAGTTTGGCAGGCTAACTATAATTTATCCTTACCCGATGGATTAGTGTATAGAGCAATGAGAATACCAGGATTGTTTCCTATTGCATATAGTGTGATTTTCCCTCAATTTGAAAGTTCAGTATCTGAGATAAATTTAGAAAGTGACGTATTAGAAGTATTCATTAAAAATAATGGAGATTACACACAATTATTTAACTATCAGCTAGATGTCATAAACAATCAGAATGGATATGATGTTACATTTACGATTATACCTGAACATTTCCCTAATGAAACAAAAACTACTTCATTTAATATCGTAGTACCTGATAATTCTAATTTTGTTTTAGAAAATCATCAGGGACAATTAAGTTTGAATTCAAATGAATCTACCTTTTTATCATTTGATAGTTCTGTATTAGGATATGAAGGGCAGCAATCAAATCTTAATTTTAATTTGCATAAACCCTACCCAAATCCTTTTAATCCTACAATACATTTCAATGTAGAGATCTTAAATAGAGAATATATTAATATTGATGTTTATAATATTGAAGGTGAAAAAATAGATAAGATATTTTCAGGCTATTTAAATAAGGGACAACATCTGTTTAATTGGAATGGGAAAAGTAATAGTACAGGCCTATATATTATTAAAGCTCAAACAAAAAATAATTCATTAACTCAAAAAATTACTTTGGTCAAATAAAAGGTTTATCAGATGAACAAAAAAAATATAATCTTATCAGTATTATTAATATGTAATTTTATTTTTTCAAATTCATATTATTCAGAAATACAACCAATTTTTAATCAATACTGTATATCATGCCACCAAGGAGGAAATTTTGCATCAGGAGGCTTAGATTTAACATCATATGATAATCTGATGAATGGAGGGAATAGTGGCTCTGTTATCATTCCAGGTAATCATATAAATAGTGTACTATGGCAACGTATTGAGAATGGAGAAATGCCTGCAGGTGAACCTATGCTTAGTGAAGAAATGATAAATTTAATTGCAGATTGGATTGATGAAGATGCAAGGGTATGCGATGATGGATTTGCTTACCACCCTGAGGTAGCAGATAATCTACAAACTGATTACACAAATGTTACAATTCAAGATCAAGAATATAACCCATGCTTCTATGAAAATGATTTAGAGGCTTTGGCAGATATTATTTCAGAAAATAATTTTGAAAATATATCTGATCCATTTAAAGTAGGTACGCAAACATGGAATAGTGGACGATTAAGATTCTTAGTGGCAGGTTATTATTTTAGTGGAGTCAATGAAGTGATACATACAATTCCTGAAAGTATTGGGCAATTAGATGATTTAAGGTCATTATATTTAGAATGGAATCAAATATCAACATTACCTGATAGTTTCACTAACTTAACGAGATTAGTAAATTTATATATTTCAAATAATCAGCTCACTGAATTACCTGAAAATTTTGGTAACCTAGAAAGTCTCTATATCCTTGATTTAGGGTATAATCAACTAACCTCAATGCCTGAATCAATATTAAACCTTGGTATCCTAACATACTTATGGATATTCAATAATCAATTAGTAGAACTTCCAGAAAATTTCTGTGATTTGAATCTTAATTGGGATGATGATGATACATTTGGATACCCATATTTTGCCTGTGGAGGAAATATGTTATGTGAAAATGTACCGGAATGTGTATTAAATAGTGATCATTTTAATACTAGTTTAGAGCAGTATTATTACTCAGTACAAATTACCGTTGAACAAGATTGTGATTGGTTAAACGCTGAAGGAAATATCAATGAATTAGAATTTGAAATAAAAAATATTTATCCAAATCCATTTAATCCAATTACGAATATTGATTTTTCTATTGCAAAATCAGAAAAAGTATCAATTGCTATTTATGATTTAAAAGGAAAGCTAATAGAAAAATTAATTGATAATAAAATGATGGTTCCTGGAAATTACAATGTTATATGGGATGCTTCAAAAATGCCTTCAGGTATATATTTTGTCAATTTTTCAAATAAATTAAAAACAAAGAATCAAAAAATTATACTGCAAAAGTAATTTAAAATTTAATTATTGCTGAGGCTATAGATAAACCAGCACCTGTGCCAATCATAAGTGCTAAGTTTCCATTTTGTAATTGCTTTTCTTCTATTGCAATGGATAATGCTAATGGTATTGAGGCCGAAACACAATTGCCATAATCAGCAATTATATTGATAACTTTATTTTCATCAAATCCACCAAATTTGGAATACGCCTTAATTGCAGTTCCAGAAGCTTGGTGTGGAATTACTAAATCAATATCAGAAACACCTAAATTATTTTTTGATAAAATGTGGTTTATCATATTATATACTTTTGTACGTGCCATTTTATAAATCTGAGGGCCTGACATTGTAAAATAATGATCTGCATCTATTGTTTTGGGATTATCTGGATGCCGATAACTTCCTCCACCTTTTACCTGAGTAAATAAAGCACCTTCAGGAAAGGTCTCCATTTGATAATCTATGAGTATAGAATGATTGGATGATTCAAGAGTAATCGCAGCAGCAGCATCACCAAGTAGTGCTGAACTTTCTGGTTCAGAAAAATTTCTTCCAATTGAACCTCTATCAGATGAAACAATTAATATTTTTTTATATTGTTTAGATTCAATAAGGCTAGCAGCAGTATGAAATGCTGTTAAGAAAGATAAGCACGTTGAATGAATGGAAAATGATGGAATCCCTGAGTACCCTAACTCTTTCTGTATAAAAACTGAGGTATCGGGAATAGTTTGTTTTGGTACTCCAGAAGCATTAATAATTAAATCTGGAGCAGAAGCGCTACCTAGTGCTTGCTTGCAAGCAATGGCAGCCATTTGATCAACATCTATATCTGAAATTCTTCGTTGCTCTACTCCGGTCCTTGATATAATCCAATCTGCACTTTTATTAATTTTTTGAGCAACTTCTTCCGCTGTTTCAATTTTTGGGGGCAGGTAATAACCTGAACCTGTTATTTTTATATTAAGCATGGATTAAAAGAAGTACTGTAACTGAGCTCTGATATGTGAAAAATCTTCCATCGCATTAAAGGGGTATAGTAAACTTTCATCAATATCTTCCGTTGAAGGATTATCTGTATATTTGATTTTATTGCCTTTGCCTAAATAATATAAAAGTGAAAGGTTTAAATTATCAATAATATCATAAGTGATTTTAAATTGAGTTAGTTGACCCTTATTTTTAGTATCTATGAGATTAGTAAATTGAAGTTCTACAGTATCATCCCAAATACTTTTATTAAGGTTAACTAAAAACCCATTTTCAGCAAGTGTAGCCATTGAAGACCCCATGCCTGGATAAAAGAAATCTTTACCATCTAAATAAATTTCGAAATTAGTGAGTGAAACATCTACAACATCTGCATCAACTTTAATTTTTTCATAACCAAAAATTTGAGATGTGAAGTCTATATCAAATGGAAGCATATACTCTAATTGTATACTATATTGATAATATTGACTAGATATATTGAAATAACTAGAAGCTATATTATTTGAAAAGTCTAAGAATTCACTTATTGGATCTTTACCATAATAGGGTCTATTTTCCAGTGATTGGTTTCCTGCATCTGTATTAAAATAAGCTAAATCAGACCTTAAAGTTACATCACCAATAAAACTGATGTTAGATAAAGCATACATCTGAGTTTTTCTATATGAGAATATAGTATCTGTAACAGTATTAATATCAAATTCATCTGAAAAAACATTGGCACCATATAAATTAAAATTACGATCATAGCCTGAAAAATAATAAATACTCCAATCCATATTATTCATTGATGTTTGAAGGTACCCTCCATACTCTATAGGATTTTGCATATCTAAAAACTGATATTCTTGTACATTAGCAGGTAATGTGATTGGAAAATCAGGATCATTATTTGGAATATTATTTGAAATATGATTCGGCATAAAGATTAATTCAATTTTAATTGGTTCAAAATATAAATTCATCAGTAAAGAATTACGACCTATTTTTGTTTCATCTGTATCGGTAAACAAATAATAATAATCAATCGGATTTAAAATATCAATCGGACTACTAACATCTGTTGCTCCCCAAGCATGAATTTGTTTACCTAATTTAATTTCACCAAATGAAGGGAAATAACTCAGATAATATTCTCGAAATTCTATTTTATAATCAACATTGCTGCTTGATATTAAATCATACATTAAATCATTAAAAGGTTGCCTTGAATTAAAAGATTTAATTTTATGTTCAATCCCCCATTTAGCATTGAAACTCAAATTATTATAGCTAATATTAAAATCATGACTCAATAAACGAAAAGGTAACTTAATCACGGATCCATCAGATATGCGATTCACAGCATAAAGGTTTGAATATCCAGAATGAGATAAATTTAAATTGCTATTTTCTATTCCAAAACCACATAAAAAAGAAATAATGATGAAGTAATAAATTTTCATTTTATTTATCCAAGGCTTGATTAAGCCAATCAATTATTTCTCCACCTTGAGTTTCCCAGGCAGTTGTTAAATAAAATCCAGGAAAATTGCCTAGCAATTCACCATTCCATGTATATGATACCTTTGTTTGCCTCTCATTAATAGGGGTCAGTCGCCATTCGCCAGCAGCACGATTAAGGCGTACTATTCCATCATACTCTGGAACATTATCATGCTTAATAGAATACCACTGATAGACCATGTCTTCATGATCATTAAAAGATGAATATTGAACAATATAGTCTCTATCATTAAAAATTGGCATATCAATTTTTAAATATACAACATTTTCTTCTGCATCAATAATTTTAGAAGTAATGATTCTAGTAAAAATATCACTATAAATATTAAAATCTCCTACAATTAGACTAATTTCATCAACTGAATAAGGTAAAATGGCTATAGAGCGAATCCATGGCAAATCATCAGAGTATTTATAACCAATCCACGTAGGATCATCCTGCATTACTACCCAATCATCTTTACCAGGAAATGGAAGCATAATTTGTGCAAACAAAAGATGATAAAATAAAGATGTAATAATTAAAAATTTAATTTTCATTGGTACTTAAAAAAGTTTCATATATAAAATAACAATCATCTTTGATTTTTTCTTTAGTTAAACCAAATTTTTCTAAATCATATTTATGTTTACTTTGAAAAGCTCGTTGACTATCTGCTGTTTTTTTAATATCAGCCTTTAATTCATCTGTTATTTCATAATCAGTAAAATCTATAATATCTGCCATTAGCCCATCAAAATCTTGCATCATTCTATCAAAATGTACAATCATTACTTTATTTTTATCTATTTTATTATTTTTCCAATCATAATGAAAGCGTTTTAAAAGCTCTACTAAAGCTTCATATAATTTCTTAATAAAGTGATCTCTTTTTTCTTTTTCAAGTTTCCAAAAACCAAATTTTTTATCTAAAACTCCAGTTACTAAACTTAATCCAGATGGAATTACACTAAGTGGATCACGAACCATATATAAAATCTTAGCATCTGGAAAACGACTTAAAAATTTTGGCATATTAGCACTAATAGAAAATAATTTACCAATAATTCTTTCTTCATGATTTGCAATTAATATTCTTTTCCACATTGATTCAAGCCAATTAAAATCTCTTTTCGACATATCTCTTTTTTGAGGATCTACCCAATCAAATAAATTTTGTTTATCCCAAGATAAAATAAATCCATAAAGAAAAAACCCATCTAAATATCGAAATAAAATTGATGCATCATCAGTTTCGACAGATTGTAAACTAGTCTTATGAGCAGCAGTTGAATGGTGTCTGGTAGGACTAATTTTTTCTAACATGGGTAGAAATGGTTTGATTAATTTTTGTAAAATAATAGATGGATAAAGCATCTGCCAGAGCTGAGAGCCTGTGCCTAATCTATGAGAAGTTAAATAATGATGTAAAAATGTTGTGCCAGATCGAGGGTTTCCAACAATTAATATAGGTTTTTTAATTTTAATGGATCTTAATTTTGGGAATAATAAATAATCTATCACGGAACCTATAAAAACAATTATTCTCAAAAAGAAAATTAATAACCCTGTGATAATCGGTGAAACCCAATTACCAAAAGTTTGACCTAATATGGTATAAACTTTAAAAATACGTTTCATTTTAGATATTTTTATATTCATATTTGAATTACTCAATTTAAGTTATAACAAATCAATTTTTTATTATTATGTAACAACCCATTACATTAATTTAATCATATATTAAATAAATTTTTACCTAAATTATTAAATAATAAAAGAAGGCAAAATAAAATGAAACTATATATCTACTTAATATTATATTTTACCTTGATTATCGGTCAGGATATATTTGATGGCTATACTTTATTTACTCCTCAAACGCCTGGAGGGGGAACCATCCAAACAAGATTGATGAATAATAACTTTGAAACAATTCATACCTGGAATCACTCTAGAGGTCCAGCAAGTATGGCATACCTGGTAAGTGCTCAAACCTATGGTTTTGAAGGATATGGTTTTGAGAATTCAATTTTAATTTATCCTTATAGAGTTAGTAATCCTACAATGGATGCTGGAGGCGTTGGTGGTGGTGTTCAAATAGTAAATTGGGATGGAAATATTTTATGGGACTATGAATTATCTAATAATCAGTATCAACATCATCATGATGTTCAGCCTCTTTCAAATGGAAATATATTAATGATTGCATGGGAGAGATTTGATGCTTCAACTTGGTCTAATATGGGAAGAACAGATGTAGATAATGCATTAAACGAAATGTGGGGAACTGCAATTCTTGAAATTCAACCTAATCTAGAAGATGGTACAGCTGAAATTGTATGGGAATGGCATATATTTGATCACTTAGTTCAAGATAGAGGACCTGAATATGAAGCAACATATGGCAATATTTCTGATTATCCAGAATTAATGGATATTAATTGTGGAAATGTTGGAAGCTCAGGACCGGGCAACGCTAATGCTGATTGGATGCATATCAATGCTATAGATTATAATGAAACATTAGATCAAATCGCCCTCTCATCAAGATTTCAAAGCGAAATATATATTATAGATCATAGTACAACAACAGAAGAAGCAGCATCACATTCTGGAGGTAATGCTGGTATGGGAGGAGATTTCTTATATAGATGGGGAAATCCACAAAATTATGATAGAGGTAATAGCGCTGATCAAATTCTAGATGATCAACATAGTATTAATTGGATTGATGCAGGATCTCCTGGAGAAGGTAATTTAATTTTATTTAATAATAATCATGGTAATAATGCATCTGCGGGTTTAGAATTTATGCCACCTCTAAATGAAGATGGAACATATAGAATTGATGACGGATTAGCTTATGCACCTCAATCAGAGGAATGGCTCTATTATCCAGGCGGAGGTTTTCATACTAGTGTACAGGGAGGAACATTTAGATTACCAAATGGGAATACTTTGTTGACAGATGCAGATGATACAGAAATACGTGAAGTCACAGATAATGGAATAATAGTCTGGGAATATGACTATCCAGGTAGTAATAATTCACTTATTGCGCGATGTGATAAATATGGAATTAATTATTTTGATCAACAAGCTGCAATAGGTGATTTAAATTATGATGATATTATTAATATTCTCGATGTAATCATACTTGTAAATATGGCCTTAAATAATACCGAAGATGATTTAAATGGTGATATGAATTCAGATGGAATTATTAATATTCTTGACGTAGTAATACTGGTGGGTATTATTTTAGGTTAGATTTTTCTTTTAATTTTATTTGATCCCAAAGCTTATCTAAATCAGATAATCTTTGTTTTTTTAAATCTATTTTTTCTTTTTTTATATAGCTTTCAAGCTTTTGAAATCTATTAATAAATTTAAGAATTGATTTATCTAATGCAACTTCTGGATTAACATTGATATGTCTACTTAAATTAACAATTGAAAATAATACATCACCTAATTCTTCCTCAATATTGATTTGATTATTTTCTTTTATTGCTACATTTAATTCATCAATTTCTTCATATAATTTATCATAAACATGATCAATTTTATTCCAATCAAAACCAACTCCAGAAGCTTTTTCTTGAATGCGCCTTGCTTTGGTTAGGGAAGGAAGAGCTTTAGGTACTCCATCTAAAATACTATTTCTTTTCTTCTCTTTTTGTTTAGCTAATTCCCAATTACCTGTAGCCCATGATTTATTATTTTTATCTGAAAAAATATGAGGATGCCTATTAATCAATTTATGATTGATATTTGCAATAGAATCATATATATTAAATTTATTTTTTTCACTGGCTAATTCAGCTTGAAAAATTATATGTAATAATAAATCTCCAAGCTCTTCTTTTAATAAAGAATCATCTTTATTTTCAATTGCCTCAATAACTTCATATACTTCTTCTAAAAGATATGGAATTAAAGATTCATTAGTTTGCTCTCTATCCCACTGACAGCCATCTGGAGCACGTAATTTTTTTAAAATATAAATTAAATCTTCAAGGGTATTACCCATTTTTAATTACCTTAATCTGACCTATTCTATTATTTTTAATTGTTTGAACTGAAAAAATATTATTATTAAAATGTATAATATCATTTTTTTTGGGTATAGATTGTAACTCATGCAATATAAAGCCTCCTAATGTATCATAATCTCTATTATTTGGAAACTCTATATCTATTGCTTCTTCTAAATCATAAATAGAAATTTTTGCATCCACCATATAAACACCATATTTAATTTTATTAATTAAATTTTGTTCATCATCAAATGGATCACGTATTTCACCTAATACTTCTTCAACAACATCTTCAAGAGTAATTAAACCTTCCGTACCACCCCATTCATCTACAATAATAGCAATATTTGTTTTTTTATTTTTAAAATCATTTAATAATTCATCAATAGGTTTATTTTCAGGTACAAAAAAT
>MDTE01125237.1_pt1 | contig 10727 bp, 9 predicted proteins | sample 811231 | NCBI WGS metagenome assembly MDTE01 (sample SAMN05326651, study PRJNA326480) | marine metagenome | isolation source: seawater | place: Indian Ocean: Red Sea | collected 2010 | reverse complement strand
TACCAAACCAGCTAGCAACAAAATAGCCAACGCAGCGGTGGTTGATACGGTAGTCAGAATAAAAATAGACGTGAATCGAAAGTTCATCGTCGTGACATCTGAAATGGCATTGATAAAACGTGGATAGATACCGACCGCTAATAACATAGTACCTCCACTAATACCGGGTACTAGGTTAGCCAACCCCATCAATAATCCGCCGATAACTGAACGAGCAAAGATCAGTATCGAAAAGGCTTCAGTTGGCTTACTGACAATATTATTACCGTTGGGGCTCATATCTTAATTGATGGTATTTATTCCTTCGAAAGCTTATCTCGCAGCCTGTTAATAAATCGGACATCAATTCGCGCCAGATCAATGACAGTTGAAACTGGCTCACCACCATACTCGCTGTGGAAACTAATCGGTCCAGTGAAACCAATCCGACCAAGGGACTGTAGAGTCACCTCCCAATCAACGAAGCCATGTCCCATGTGCACAACTGTGCCACCTCGGTCACCAGGACGACGAGCTAAGTCTTTGAATGAAATAACAGCTAAATGAGATTTAACAATATCAAGTGCCATGTCGATGGGTTCGCCTACGATCGATAAATGTCCTGTATCAGCAAATACGCCAACATAAGATGGATCAAATTCTTTAACGAGAGTCATAACTGCAGAAGCATTTAAGCCCATTGTTGTCCCTGAATGGTTATGGATACAAGTACGAACACCTGTCCGTTTTGATAATTTTTGAAACTGATCCAAAACACCACGAAGACGGTCGATTTCCTGCCAGTAATCGGTGCCAACGGACCATTTCCAGTAGCCAATCTTGATATTTTCAACCCCAGCTTCTTGACAAGCTTCGTAAACACGCACGGTCTCGTCAACCATAGGATCCAGGAAATTACCAGGTGCTGTAACCAAAGGGATAGAAAGATTATTTTGTGTAAACTGTTTTGCCGCTGCTGGCAAAGCTTTTAATACATTATCTGGGTTAACTGGATAACCAGGTCGAACACATAAATCAGCTCCGTTTACACCTACTGATAGTAGAGCCTCAATAATCTGATCTATAACCATACTCTCTAAATGTTTGGTAAACATTATGTACTTCATGACTTTTTCTACTCCTATTTGATGGTCAGCACATGTATATCAAAAACCTGTTTAGCAATAATGATTTAATCGAAATAAAGCAATCCTTCTTAATAAGATAGCCAGTTTTTGACTGATTCAGTTTGCTGATAATCAGTTAAGTCAACTTTAATGGGGGTAATGGAGACTCGATTATTTTGAACAGCGTGGATATCTGTATCATCTCCGTGATCATCTGTTGAGCGAACACCACCAATCCAATAATAAGTACGTTCATACCGATCCTCTCGTTTGATTGCTTGAGCAGAATAAAGTCCTCGATCTTGGCGTGTTACAACCATGTCTCGGATTTCAGATAAGTCCAAATTGGGCACATTTACGTTTAATAGGACGTTATTTGGTATTCCGTCAACCAAAACTTTTTTCACTAATTGGGATGCTATTTGGGCTGAGGATTGGTAACCTTCTAAAGTGTCAGGTATCGCTAACCGAACCGGCTTGTTGACGGTCTGATGGGGTAATGGTCCTCGCCAAGCAGTTTGTGAGATGGCAAGAGATGGAACATTCAGCAAAGCCCCTTTTCTTGCGGCAGCCAAAGTCCCTGAAAAATGAACGTCGTGACCCAAGTTCTCGCCACGGTTGATACCAGAAATTATTAGGTTTGGTGGCCGTGATAAAATCTCCGCTAGCGCTAAATCTACGCAATCAACCGGCGTCCCATCCACGGAATATACATCATCTGATACCTGCTTAAGGCGTAACGGGCTATTGAGCGTAATCGCCATGCCAATCGAACTACGCTCTCGGTCTGGGGCCACTACAACGACTCGGTCTATATCAACTAATGCCTGTTTTAAAGCTAAAATACCTGGTGCCTGTACACCATCGTCATTAGTAATCAAGATCATTTTCAAATACTTTGCAGACTCCTAATTAATAGTTTAGTAAACAACCATATCTCACGCCCAGCTCGAATATAGCTGGTTTCATCACCGTAAATTACAGAAATTGGTAGAGTATGGATGCGAAAACCAAGTAAACCGGCTTTAATCAGTAACTCAGATTCTGTTTCATACCGAACGGTTTCTAGCTTAACTTTTTTCAGTACTGTAGATCGAATCAGACGGAATCCAGATTGGAAATCGGGAACTCTCTGACCACACAATTGACTGCCAACAGTCGATACTAGCCAATTGTTTAATCGGCGGTGAAGAGGCATTGAGGAATTATGCACAGACAATGTTCGGCTACCAACCAAAATGTCGATTGAGTTCTTCCGAGAACGGCGACGAAATTCAGATAGAAATCTCGGTAAATCAGCCACATCATGTTGACCATCAGTATCCATGGTCACCACGATGTCGAATCCATTTGACAAAGCGTAGGCAAATCCTGTTCTGAGTGCCATTCCTTTACCTAAATTGTGTTTATGTTGTAACAAGGTAACAGTTGACTTATCCTTTTGAGGAAGTAATCGAACCCGTTCTGCAGTTTGGTCTGTGGAACCATCGTCAACGACCACAACATCCGGTATAACCCGACGAGCAGACCGGATGACGGAAACTATCATTTTATCTTCATTGTAAGTAGGTAGTATCAGGCAAGTTCTCATCAAAGTCAATTATACCGAAATCAACGAAGCTCAATTTGTACGAAGCGACGTTTACCTACTTGTACGATCCGGTTTTTCTCTATACTGATTAATTGTGCAGGGTCAACAACCTTTTCACCATCTAGACGGACACCACCTTGAACTACTAATCGGCGAGCTTCACTAGAACTTTTGGATAAGCCAGCTAAAGTTAATAACCGGCCAACCCAGATTTGACCATTGGTCAATTCCGAATTATCAACAAAAAATGTGGGAATGTCTGTTGGCATTTGACGATCACGGTGGATACGATCAAATTCGGCTTGTGCAGATTCTGCTGCTTCATGATCATGGTAAATTGCTACAACTTCACGAGCCAAGCGCTGTTTGACTACTTTCGGATGAATATTTCCTTTACTCAGGCCAGCTATCATTCGAGAGACTTCGTCCATTGGCACATCTGTAGTCAACTCAAAATAGGTTTCCATCAATGAGTCGGGTATCGACATCAATTTGGCGAACATCTCATTAGCGGGTTCATAGATACCAACGTAATTACCCAATGATTTGCTCATTTTTTCCACACCATCTAACCCGACTAACAAAGGCATTAACAATACAACTTGTGGTTCCTGACCATCTGATCGTTGTAAGTCACGCCCCATCAGATTATTAAATTTTTGGTCGGTACCACCCATTTCCAAATCTGACTTCAAAACCACCGAGTCATAGCCCTGACAAATTGGATAAAGTATCTCATGGATGCCAATCGAGGCATTATTAGTAAACCGCTTAGCAAAATCATCACGTTCAAGAATTCTGGCTACCGTTGTTTGTGCAGATAATTGTATCACCTCTGAAAAATTCATCTGGTTAAGCCACTCGCTATTAAAGACGACACGAGTTTTTTCGGCGTCCAAAATTTTGCAATACTGATCCTGATAAGTTTTAGCGTTAATCGCAACCTCTTGGCTCGTTAGTTGGGGACGAGTCTTTGATTTTCCACTCGGGTCTCCTATAGTTGCAGTGAAATCTCCAATAATAATGATCACTTCATGACCCAAATCTTGAAACAAGCGTAACTTTCTCAATACAACGGCTATACCCAGATGAATATCAGGTGCTGTTGGATCTAGTCCCAATTTTATGCGTAATGGTCTTCCTTCATCACTTGCAATTTCTAATTTTTGCTTTAGTTCAGATTCAGAGATGATCTCGGAAGTACCTCGTCGGATTAGCGCTATCTGCTGGTCAATGCTTAAATTTCCTAGCTCAATATTTTCTTTAGTTGATGTTTGAGAACTCAATCGAATATCCTTATTTGGTACTTTAGTTAGTTAATTTCATTGGGGCAAAAATGTACTTACCAATCATATAGCCTATACACTGAAAGGTATCTATTATTATCAATCGATATTCAGGTTTACACACTAACTTACAAATTATCGTCTGATGTGGGTTTCTCAATCAACCAGACAATTTTGCCTAGTTATTCTACCATCTTTAGCTCGTGTATAAAGCCAAATCCAATCTTTGGCTTCTATTCTTCTTCATACCTTGACTTCAGAATGGGTTTAGACCTATTGAGACTCCATTGGATTATATTATAAAAATTCGTTATTCAATAGCTATAGAGTCAAGTAGATTAATCAATTAACTATCAGGCATATAACCAATATTGGGGTTGAAGCAAGAATTAGACTATGAGATAATAGACACGTGCGAGTCAGATTAACGAAGCAAAATCACATTCTCTTCCCTAATACCTTCTTCCTTTGAACTACCATCTGCTCCAAAAGTTATTCCTATTGCTCGCCTTACCAATTTGGACAAATCTAATTAGCATCGCTGAATCCAAAACGACCAAAATTCAGCGCATCGTTTTGACAGGTAACCGGATACTAACGGATAACGAAATTCGTAAAATCATGAAAACCCGAGTCGGTGAGGACTTTGATGAGACTGAACTTCAAAAAGATTTTGATCGAATAGTTGCTCAATTCTACAAGCTTGGCTGCCGATTTGCCCGAATAGATAAAGATAGACTCTTTGTTAAACAATTTGACCGTGGCTTGTACCTACATATTCATATTGATGAAGGTCTAATTGGAAAAATCACCGTCGAAGGAAATCACAGAACACGAACAGAAGTGATTGTTCGAGAATTAATACTTAAAGTCGGCACGGTTTATTTTTACGATGAAGAGCTAGAGAGTGAACGTATTCTGCGAAAGAAATCATACTTAAGTGAGGCTGAAATCATTTCAAAATGGCAGCCTGAGACAATGAAAGTTCATATTCATGTTCGTGTTAATGAAGCCTGGACACTGATTCCAACGCTCGATTTGCCGGCTTTTTCTAAGGAGCAATCAAGTGTGCTGGTTCGTTTGTCTGAAAGCAATGTATTTGGCAGTGGAAACAGCTATCAATTTCGATTCCAACAAATACGAGAGGCCCAGCAAAAAACTCGGAATTTACTTAGTGTTGGGTACCAAATTCCCAGGACCTTTGGTACTTACTTAAATACAATTGGCCGATATACTCAAAAAGCAGAAGGTGATTCTTGGATAATTGGGCTTTCGTACCCACTTTATTCTTTAAAATCAAAGTGGGGAGCTGATTTTTCTATTTCTGAGTCAGTAGACGAACTGTACTGGTACAAAGGCGGTTCTCCTGTGGGTTCATTTATTCGTAACCGATATCTGTACTCAGGTCAGGTCATTCGATCGTTTGGAACTAAAACCAATAAATCTCAGATTGGATTATGGACTAATTCCTACACAAGCCGCTACCATGAATCGGAATCAGTATCAACAAAAGATACATCATACATACCTGATGATCAGCGATTTGAGTTTATTGGGATTTCTATAGCCAAACAAAATGCTAGTTTCATTCGCACGCGTCACCTTAATCAAATGGGACGTATTGAGGATATTCCGCTTGGTTATACCTACGGCACTAAAATTGGCCGTTCTTTAATGTGGTTGGGTTCAGATCGAAGTCAAACACAATTGAGCTTTTTCGCTCAGCATTTCTACAGGAGTTCATATCAACTATATCTAAATAGCCAGTCTGAACTCCTAAGTCAAATTCACAACGGAGTAATCGAAGCGGCAATTCTTAGTGCTAGTTTTCGCTTGATTAAGAAGAATTTCCACAACCAGTCACTTGCAATTCAACTATCAACTACCTCCACTTTTGGTAGTACTTTGAATCGACAAAACCAAGTCCTTTTGGGCGGATCAAATGGTTTACGTGGCTATCCTTTACGCCGTTTTGATGGAGATAATAATCTCATCCTTAACATCGAAAGTCGAGGCCTATACTGGGAAAATGATTGGTTAATTCTTGGTTCAATAATATTTTTTGACGTTGGCCATATTTGGACTAAAGGAAACTTTCTTTCCAGCCGGCCAAAGCGAAGCGTAGGTGCTGGCTTGCGTTTGAGTAGTCCCAAGCTTAACTATCGTGTTTATCGTTTAGAATTTTCTTATCCACTAGATTTACCAGGTCGCCAGTCTAAATTCCCCGTCGTCAATTATTCTGTCGGCCATTTATTTTAATAGATTGTATCAGTAATCTCATGGGCTGAATGAATTGTAGAGTCGTCAGGTTCTTTGAATTATCTGCTTGCTCACTAAAATTAGGGCATGTTAGAATTAGCTGAGTTTATAGCGGATGGTTGTTTTGAAAGATGGTAACATTTCAATCACAAGTTCTAGTTTTGAATGCAAGCTACGAGGCTATTAACGTCTGTAATTTAAAGCGGGCGATAAAGATGATTGTCAAGGGGAAGGCCCGCACCGAAGAGGTCTCTGAGTCTTTCGAGATCCGCGCGGCTAGCCTTAACATCAAAATCCCACTAGTGATTCGGCTTGTGAGCTATGTTCATATACCCCACTTAGCTATTAAGTTTTCTCGAAAAAATGTTTTCGTACGGGACCAGTATATGTGTCAGTATTGTGGAACTAAACCCACTAAACAGTTACTAACTTTAGATCACGTAGTACCAAGGTCTCGAAACGGAAACACTGGTTGGGAGAATATGGTTGTCGCGTGCCTCAAATGTAACAATCAAAAAGGAGATCGGACACCAGTTGAGGCTCAAATGGTCCTCAAGCGTAAACCCAAGGCACCAACTATCATATCTCATCTGCACCCTAATCACCAAAATTATGATCCTTCCTGGAAGAAGTATCTCTACTTATAAACAAATAAACAAATAAACAAATAAACAAATATTGTATATGTTCAGGTATTTTCTGGTACTAGTTTTGCTGGTCAGTTGTGGTTGCTCGATCAAGGCACCAGACGATTATTACCTCTTATTTCGGGGTATGGAAGCTTGGGGGCAGAAGAATCGTTCTAATACTAAACGTGCTGTTGGCGACATCGTTAAGCCGCCAGAGAACCGACAACCTTTGGTAGTAGCATTTGCTATAGGTCAGAAACCTGCAGGTTTTCTTGGTTTCATTCCTGTAAGTCTGTCAGAACCCGCGGAATCAACCAGGAAAGATACTATGGCGCCTTTACCTGTGGAAACATTACCCAAAAAAGCCATCGCCATTCAGGATGACGCATTTCGCCAGATTTGCCAAGAAGAAAATATCAAATTGATTTACTGGCGGCCGAAAAATGGACGACTACGTGGAGATAGTAATGTCGTGCAAATCCATTTTGTTCCGCAGGCATTTTCCGACGTTGCCATACAAAGAGAATTTCTCTTGTTGACAGCAATCGCCTATGGTTCGCAGCTTGAAAAAAATACTATTGATACAGTCAGAGCTATTGCAGAGGACGATTCTGGCTCACCATTGATGATGTTAGAAGGTACAATTACTACTTATCTGCAGTACTTCTCTGGTAATATCAGATTGCAAGATTGGCGAAGTCAGTTGCAAATCAAGAAATACTAGGAACCCACTCTGTAACAATTTCGAAATTTGTGCCTATAAGGTTAACCAATTGAGATATCACCCAGACAAACTGACTCGAAAATCAGAATTTCAGAGAGGCTACAAGCAAGGACGAAAGTACTGGGACCGATACTTTGTTATATATGTCTGCGTTAACTACACATCAACAACTCGCCTTGGTATTACTATGAGTAAAAAAGTTGGTGGTAGTGTCCAGCGTAATAGAGTAAGGCGTCTGGTCCGAGAGAGTTATCGGAATTTAAAACCAAAGTTGCGAACTGGCTTAGATGTGATTGTTATTGGTCGAAGGGTAGCAACAAGCTTAAAATTGCAAAACGCACAATCAGCACTGTTTCAATTGTTTCGTCGGGCAAAAATATTGACGTGAAAGCAATTTTGCTCGCAGTCATTCGTTTTTATCAACTGCGTGTATCGCCTCTTTTGCCTCCTCGGTGTCGCTTCCAGCCAACCTGTTCCCAGTATACAATCGAGGCAATTGAGAAATTCGGCGTCGTCAAGGGGTTTTGGTTAGCTAGCCTGCGCATTTCCAAATGTCACCCTTTCCATCCAGGTGGATATGACCCGTTAGATTGTAGAGATAAGTAAGTAAGAATTAAGAGAAAACAGAATAAATATGGAAAAACGTTATATTTTGGCCTTCGTTTTAATCGCCCTGGTTATCGTAGCGCAAATGGTGTTTCTACGCCAAATTGAACCAGAGCGCCCGCCCCAAAAGCCTCCCACCGAAATTACAGACCAACGGCAAATTTCCACTGACAATCAACCTACAAATCAAGTTAATTCAAAAAATTTGGAGGTTGCGAAAGAAATACAGCGTCAATGGAAAATAACGGTTCGAACTAACAAATACGAGGTTACCCTCGACCAATCTGCTGTTGCTCTAGAATGGAAGCTCGTCGAATACTTAGAACGCGGGAAGGCTAATGAGTCTACTGACTCAGTACTAGTTAACTTAATCCCAAAGGGAGCCAAAAATTGTTTACAAATAGTTCTTGCTCCCAACACTACAGATGCGATTTTACGAGCTAGTAAAGCACTTGATCTCGCACATTGGCAACTGACTGATAGTTCTCAATTTAACCGGACTGAAGAAAACATAGAATCTTATAGCTTAGACCTCAGAGAAAATACATCACCTAGACAAGTAGTAGTCAGTACTGAAATCCCTCAGCAAGTAAAAATTTGGAAAAAATTTACTTTTTATCCTGACACATATTATGCTGATCTCGAAATTACATTTAAGAACATATCACCAACAGGCCAAGTAGTTAAAATTGGTGATGGGCAGTACGATTATAGTCTACGCTGGGGGCCAGGTATTTTTGGTGATCGTATTCCTCATGATCAAGCCCCAAGCGAAAAAAATGAAAGTGCCATCGCTTTACGACCAAGTGAGCCTAGTAAAGTTGAATTTATGAAACGTAAGGAATTAGGCGAGCCAGACAATAGGACTGATGGGGTAAAGATTATAACTGGAAAAGACGAAAAGCCAGAACCAGTTTTATGGACAGGACTCAACAATCGATATTTTGCTGCTGTACTGATACCAGAAACAAGTCGCGGTGCGCACGCAAAATTGATAGAGTTAGGTGAATTAAACTTGCCTGCTACTGAAAAATCTAAAACCCGACCGAGGGTTGTTGCTTCAACGCAGGCGGCTAGTTTACTCATACCGGAAAGCGACCTGACTGGTGAGAACTTTGATCGATTTCGTATTTTTGTTGGTCCTAAGATTACTGGTTTATTATCACAAGTAGAAGCCCCCGACAGTACGGAGGAAAAGCCTGAAAAGGTTTACCTTGATGCAATGTTATCTTTTGGTTGGATGGCTCCGGTTGCTCGTTTCTTACTGGGCATTCTGAATCTTTGTCATAAAATAGTCAACAATTATGGCGTGGCTATTATTTTACTAACATTGATTGTCAAACTTGCAACAGCACCTTTAACGCTAAAAGCTTACCGGGCCACCTTGGATATGAAAAAAGTTCAACCGCAGTTAACAGCTTTAAAAGAGAAGTATCGAGACAATCCACAAAGATTCAACCAAGAACAAATGGCTCTCTTTAAAAAGCATAAGGTTAATCCATTTGGTGGATGTTTACCTATGCTACCAAGTATGCCTATATTTTTTGCACTCTTTGATTTACTGAGAAACGCTATCGAGTTACGAGGAGCTTCTTTCTGGTGGATTAGTGATCTTACAGCACCGGATGCCATTTATGCTCTACCCTTCGCAATTCCTTTCTTGGGCGAAAACCTGAACTTACTACCTTTACTTTACGCTGCTACTACTCTACTTCAACAAAGGATAGGTGGGGGAATGGAAACTGCTGCCGCTGATAATCCTAATATGAAAATGATGCAGTATATGCCACTAATTTTCACTTTTATTTTTTATAACTTCGCCTCTGGTTTAATCCTATATTTTCTTTGTAGTAATATATTCACTATTTTTCAAAACTTAATTACTAAAAGGATATTAGGAGAAGACGACCTACCAATTACTGGCTGAGGGCATTGATCGATTCTGGTGAAAAATCTAACTTTGCTCCTGCTTGTTTAATTGATAGATACTGGTTCGATTACTATAGAATTCATTTAGTGGAAATCCAAATCTGTAATTACCGAATAAAGGCTAACTGAATGTCGGTTTTATTTCCGAATGATGAAACCATTGTTGCTATTTCGACACCACCTGGCCAAGGTGGTATCGGTATTGTTCGGTTGAGTGGACCTGCATCTATTTCGATTGCTGATCAACTTTTTAAACCCGCACACGGTCGTCGGGTTTCTGATCTTGAATCACACACCCTGACCTATGGTCAAATTATTGATCCCGACAATAGACAACTAATTGATCAATCTCTGATTGGATTAATGCGTACTCCTCGTTCATACACCATGGAAGATACAGTCGAGTTCAACTGTCATGGAGGACAAAGCGTACTAAGGCAAGTAGTGGAATTAACGATTCGTTATGGTGCCAAAGTGGCTGAGCCTGGCGAATTTACCAAACGAGCTTTTTTAAATGGTCGACTCGATTTAGCCCAAGCGGAAGCTGTTGCGGACCTGATTAACGCCAAAACTGAATTATCCCGACAGGCTGCCGCT
>MDTE01107782.1_pt1 | contig 10727 bp, 10 predicted proteins | sample 811231 | NCBI WGS metagenome assembly MDTE01 (sample SAMN05326651, study PRJNA326480) | marine metagenome | isolation source: seawater | place: Indian Ocean: Red Sea | collected 2010 | reverse complement strand
CATCGTCAAAATTGGAAAAATAGAGAGCGAAGAAATTTCCAAAAATTATTTTAATTAAATGACAAAAACAAGAATAGCTTTAATACAGATGAAAATGTCTTCTGAACAAAAGAAGAATATGAATACTGCAATAAAAAAAATAAAAGAGGCTAGTAAAAAAAAAGCAAAAATAATATGTTTGCCTGAATTATTTTTAACAAATTATTTTTGCCAACAAGAGAAGCATTCAAATTTTGATTTAGCTGAAAAAATTCCTGGAAAAAGTAGTAATATTCTTTGTTCGTTAGCAAAAGATCTTAAAGTTATAATTATTGGATCAATCTTTGAAAAAAAAACATCAGGTATTTATCACAATACATGTATTGTTATAAGTGAAAAAGGTAAATTAATTGGAAAGTATAGAAAGATGCATATTCCAGATGACCCTCAATTTTATGAAAAATTTTATTTTACTCCTGGAGATTTAGGATTTAAATCTTTTAAAACAAATCAGGGTAATGTTGGGACTTTAGTATGTTGGGATCAATGGTTCCCTGAAGCTGCTAGATTGACATCATTATTAGGAGCTGAAATACTTTTTTATCCAACTGCTATAGGATGGCACCCTAAAGAAAAAAAGAAATTTGGTAAATCTCAACTTAATGCTTGGCTATCAATTCAAAGATCGCATGCAATTGCTAATGGTGTCTATGTTGCTGCAGTAAACAGGGTAGGAATAGAAAAACAGGGATCAAAAAAATTAGAGTTTTGGGGAAATACAGTCGTGTTTGATCCAAGTGGAAATGTTGTTGTTAGTTCCAAACAAAAAGAAAAAACTTTAATTTGTGATATTGATTATAAAAAGGTTGAAACTGCCAGAAGACATTGGCCATTCTTTAGAGACCGAAGGATAGATTACTATAAAGGCATATTAAATAATCCCAGAGATGCCTAAATTAATAAGATATGGGACGTACAGAATGCCTGCTGAGTGGGAGCTTCAAAAGTCTACTTGGATTGCATGGCCACATAATAAAAAGGATTGGCCAGGTAAATTTCAGGCTATTCCAAATGTTTTTGCAGTCATAGTTTCAGCTTTATCTAGGGTGCAATTAGTAAATATTCTGGTGAATAATAAATCTGATCGACGTGAGGTGATTGTCGCTTTAAAAAAGTTTGGTACAAAAATTAATAATATTAGACTAATTAATTGCAAAACTGACAGATCGTGGACAAGAGACTCGTTACCTATTTTTTTAAAATTAAAAGAAAATAAGAAAATTCTATCAAAATGGGAGTTTAACGCTTGGGCAAAATATAAGAATTTTAAAAAAGATAATAAAGCTTATTTAAAAATAAAAAAAGCAATCAAAATTGACGTGATTAAACCTAAATTTAAAAATAGGAAAATTGTTTTGGAAGGAGGATCGATAGACGTTAATGGAAATGGATTGCTTATGACAACAAAACAATGTCTGGTAAGTAAAATACAAGAGAGAAATAAGGGATTCGAGACCAAAGATTATGAAAAAATTTTTAAAAAATTTTTAGGTATAAATAAAATAATTTGGCTTAATAATGGCATTGAAGGTGATGATACACATGGGCACATAGATGATATTGCAAGATTTGTAAATAAGGATAAAATTTTCATCGCAAAGGAAAGTAATAAACAAGAAAAGAATTTTAAAAATTTAAATGAAAATATTGAAATTTTAAAAAAATTTAAAAATGAAAATCAAAAAAAATTAAAAATTATTCAGATCCCAATGCCAAAACCAAAAAAAATAAATGGTGTGAGAGTTCCAGCAAGCTATTTGAATTTTTATATCGCTAATAGAATTGTTTTGGTTCCTACATTTAAAGACCCTAAAGATAAAATAGTTTTAAAAATTTTTAAAAGACATTTTAAAAGCAGAGAAATTATACCTGTTGATTGTTCTGTTTTAGTGTGGGGATTTGGGACAATACATTGTCTAACACAGCAAGAACCTATTTGATTACAACTAAATCAGAATACTTCCAAGTTATCTCAACAGACGCACCACCTTTTTCGATATTTGAAAATTCTATTATAGCTTTTTTTCTTTCAAGAAGTGTTTTTCCAATAAAAGTTCCAAGACCTAAACCTGATTTGTTTTTAAATTTTTTTGATTTTGAAGCAATATATGGTTCACCAATTATTTTAAATATGTCTTCTGGAAATCCTGGACCATCATCTGTTATTTTAATTTTTATTTCATTTAAATCATTAATTAAATTTATAAAAACATTTTTTTTGGAAAATTTTACTGCATTTCCAATAAAATTACGAATACCATAAGTTAGTTCCGGTGATCTTTTAATAGGTGTTTTATTATTTTTCTTATTTAAATATAACTCAATTTTTTTTTCAGAGATTTCTTCAAAAGAGTTTTTGATTTCAAATAATAAGTCTTCGAGCGCAATATTTGAAACATAGATATCATCAACAATTTCTCTTTTAGAAAGTTTTTTCAATATATCCCCACATCTTTTTACTTCTGAAAGTATCATATCAACATCTTCTAAATATTTTGGGCTACCTTTCATTTCTTTTTTTAATTCTTTTGCTATTACAGTTATAGTTGAAAGCGGTGTTCCTAAAGAATGAGCTGCAGCTGCTGCTTGGTGCCCGATTGAGTCTAGCTCTTGTTCTTTTGCAAGAACACTTTCTAATTTATTTAATGCATCACCCCTTTTTCTTGCTTCATGACCAAAACGAAATCCAAAATAATTTAGAAAAAGTAGCACAATTATTAATGAGATAGGTATAGAATATAAGTAATAATCAGGAACGTGAAAATGTACACTCCCTTCATTTGGTAAGGGAAAATAATTAAATGTTAAAAGAACTAAAGCAACAATTGTAATGAATGATAAAAAGAAAGTGCTTGTTAAATTTAATAATGTTGAAGAAACTATCGCGGGAACAACTAAAAAGATAACAAAAGGATTTGTAACTCCGCCGGTTAGATAGATCAAAACAGCCAATTGTATTACATCATAAAAAAGTAGTATTGTTGACTCGATATTACTTAATTGGTTTTTTTTAAATGAAAATTGTATAAAAATATTTGTAAGCCCGCCGCAAAAAATAGTTATTGAACATAAAACTATTGGAAGATTTAGTTCTAAAAGAAAATGAACTACATAAATGGTTATCAGCTGGCCAACCAAGGCTATCCATCTTAGAACAACAACAGTTTTTTTTTGAAGTGTTAAATCCTCATCATATTTGAGGAAGTCAAAAAATTTCATATTAATTAGATATCTAAGTTTTCAACTTCTAGTGCTTTTTCGGTAATAAAATCTTTTCGCGGAGCCACTTCGTCACCCATTAATATTTTTATAATATTTTGGTCTTCTTTAGATTTTTCTTTTGTTCCTTTTGAGTATTCAACCTTTAACAAAACTCTATTATCTGGATTTAAGGTAGTTTGCCAAAGTTCCTCTGGGTTCATTTCTCCCAAACCTTTAAATCTTTGAATGTTTAATTTTTGTCTTTCTTCATCTATAATTTTTTCTAATTCTTTTTTGCTTAGTTTTTTAGCGTTGTCAACTGACTTGAGAATGTATTTTTCTAAATCTTTCTCATTTTTTATATAAGATGTCTTTGCTCCTTTAGTTATTTTAAACAGTGGAGGCTGAGCCAAATACAAATGTCCTTTTTCTATTAATTCATTAAATGGTTTGTTATTGAAAAAAGTTAAAAGTAGTGTTCTTATGTGTGATCCATCAACATCTGCATCTGTCATAATGATAATTTTTTCATATCTCAAGTCCTCCATATTAAAATTGGTTGATCCAGTCCCCAAAGCATTTATTAAGGTAACAATTTCATTTGAAGACATCATTTTAGATAGGGTTTTATTTTCGTGACTTCCATTAGCACCGTTCCTTTTTTTGTTTTCATTTACGTAAGTATTTAAAATTTTGCCTCTAAGCGGTAAAACAGCTTGGAATTCTCTTTTTCGTCCTTGTTTAGCTGAACCCCCAGCTGAGTCTCCCTCAACTATAAAAAGTTCTGTACCTTCCATTGATGATATTTGACAGTCGGCTAGCTTTCCTGGAAGACCTGAAAGCTCTAATGAACCTTTCCTCCTAACGCTATCTCTTGCTTTTCTTGCGAGATCTCTAGCAATTGCAGCCTGAAGTACTTTTTCTAAAATTATCTTTACTATAGAAGGGTTCTGATCAAACCAAATCGTTACTTTTTCACTCACAATATTTTCAACAATATTTCTGATTTCCGATGAAACAAGTTTATCTTTAGTTTGTGATGAAAATTTTGGATCAGGCATTTTAATTGATAAAATTGCTGTTAAACCCTCTTTAATATCTTCTCCGCCTATAACAACTTTATTCTTTTTAGTAAGATTTTTTTCTGATGCATATTTATTTATTATTCTTGTCAACGCACTCCTGAAGCCAAGAAGGTGAGTGCCTCCATCTCTTTGATGAATGTTGTTTGTAAAAGCCATTACATCCTCTGAGAAACCTGCGTTCCACTGAAATGAACATTCGACGGCCACATTATTTTTATCGCCTTTAAGGTATATCGGTTTTTTAAAAATAGCTTTTTCATTTTTGTTTATTAAAAGTGACTTTTTCTGGTCAACAAATTGGACGAATTCGGCTACACCCCCATCATATTTATTTTCAAAAATTTTAGGTTTTGAAAGAGTTTCGTCAATGAGCTTTATTGTTAAACCACTATTTAAAAAGGCCAGCTCTCTCATTTTTTTTTGTAAAATTGTTGAACTGAATTTTGTAGATGAAAAAACATCCTCAGAAGGTAAAAAGTTAATTTTAGTTCCAGATTTTTTTGTTTTTTTTAAATATTTTATTGGGTTTACTGTCTTTCCATTTTTAAAAGAAATAAAATATTCTTTTTCATCTCTAAATATTGTCAATTCAAGTTTTTCAGACAGTGCATTAACTACTGAAACACCAACACCATGCAGTCCTCCAGATACTTTATATGAATTTTGATCAAATTTTCCTCCGGCGTGTAATTGAGTCATTATAACTTCAGCAGCAGATTTTTTTTCACCTTTATGAAGATCGGTTGGAATTCCTCTCCCATCATCCTCCACTGTAACAGATCGATTTTTGTGCAAGGTAACTGTAATATTTTTACAATACCCCACAATAGCTTCGTCTATTGAATTATCTACAACCTCAAAAACCATATGATGCAATCCAGAACCATCGTCTGTATCTCCAATATACATTCCTGGTCTTTTTCTCACAGCATCCAGTCCTTTTAAGACTTTAATAGAATCTGCCTTATATTCTTTATTCGAATTATTTTTTTGAGGATTTGTCATTTTTTTGAAAAAAGTATCATATCATTTTTTTCTAAGGAGATAAAATCACGTTTAAAGCTAATAGTGAAAAACTGTTGTGAGATAAGGATAATAACAGATAAATAAAATTTATTACTTTAGAATCGAATAATCTTAGATTTTCATGGGCATTATTACATAATAACTGTGATTGTCTGATTTGTCCTGAATTAAAACTGGAGATATAGCATCATTAAGATTTATGATTAAATTTTCATCACCTATTTCTGATGCTATATCTAAAAGATATCTAGCATTAAAACTTACAGTTAGGCTATCTGAATTAAAATCAGCTTTCAAAGTTTCTTTTCCATCACCTGAAGATGAACTTGCGACAAACAATTGAATCTGATCTTTTTCAAAAGTAACTTTCACTCCTTCTTTTCTATCAATAGAAACGGTAATTACTCTTTCCAGAGAATTGATAAAATCTTTTGCATTTACCCTTGCAATTTTGTTATTATTTTTAGGTACCACTTTTTCATAATCTGGAAACTTTCCATCAATGACCTTTGACACAATTGACGAATTACCCAGTTTAAATTGTATTTTGCCTTCACCAACAAATATAGAGACATCTTTGTTATCTTCTTGAAGTAAATTTGATAACTGAAAAACAGTTTTTTTTGGTAAAATAAACGATTTTAAACCATTAGTATCTTGGATAGGTACGCTGCTAGAAGATAATCTGTGGGTGTCAGTTGCAACACCAGTTAAATATGACGATTTGTTTGAGGCAGTTGGATGTATAAAAATTCCATTTAAATAATGTCTTGTATCATCGTTTGACATTGCAATTTTTGTCTTGTTGAGTAAAGCTAAAAATTTTTTTCCATCTAAGTTTAAAGGTTCATTTTTGAAATTACTTGAAAAATTTGGAAAATCGTCAATCGGCAAACAAAGAAGATTAAATTTTGAATTTTTGGCAGTAATTTTTAATTTGTTTTGACTTTCTAAAACAAAAGTAATATCTAGATTTGTTGGTAACTTTCTCAATAAATCATACAAGACAGTTGCTGAGGTAGTTGTACTACCCTCACTATCAATTTTTAAATCTGATACTTGATCATGAAAAACTATGTCTAAGTCGGTAGCAATTATATTTAAAATATTACCTTTAATCTCCAATAAAACATTCGCAAGAATTGGTATTGTATTCTTTCTTTCAATTATATTGTGTGCTACCGATAAAGACTTTAAAAGGGTGTCACGCTTTATTTGAAACTGCATTTCAATCGCTCAAGATTAATGATTTTAGTTCCTCTATATTCTTTCTCATCTCATCATTATTCTCGCTTAATTTTTCAATTGTTTTTACTGCGTGAATAACAGTTGTATGATCCCGATTAGCAAACTTTCTACCAATTTCTGGTAGAGATCTTGTTGTTAATTTTTTTGCCATATACATTGCTACTTGCCTAGGCCTTGCCAAAGGTCTTGAACGTCTTGGCGATAGCATATCTGAAAGACTAATACTAAAAAAATTAGAAGTTACATTTTGTATCTTGTCAATACTGATTACTTTGTTTGCATTGTAAACATCTTTTAAAATAATTTTACAATCACTTATAGTGAGAGGTTTTTTGCTCATTTTACCAAATGCAACCACTCTATTGAATATACCAATTAATTCTCTAATATTAGAGTTACTATTTTTTGCAATGTAACCAATTACATCTTCATTTAAATCTGGACTCTCTTTAAAAGAGTTTTGATAATCTAAAATTTTCTTTTTTAAGATATCAAGTTTTAAGTCATAGTCTGGGGCACCTATATCTACAACTAAACCACCAGATAACCTCGATTTAATTCTATCTTGCACTCGATCAAGTTTGTTTGGAGCTCTATCAGAAGATATTACTATTTGAGCGCTTTGATCAAAAAGGCTATTAAATGTATGAAAAAATTCTTCCTGCAATCCCTCTTTTCCTCTTATAAATTGAATGTCATCAATTATGAAAACATTTGCTTTTCTAAAGAAATCTTTAAAACTTACCATTTCATTCTTTTTGATTGATTTAATAAACTGGTACATGAATCTCTCAGCAGATATAAACATTACTTTATTTTTTTGACTGAGTTCTAAACCTATTGAGTTAAGAAGATGTGTTTTTCCCAATCCAACTCCACCATAAATAAACAATGGATTATATCTTGATAACTGAGAACATATTTTTTTTGCTGAAAGAAAACTTAGATTGTTGCTCTTGCCAACTACAAAATTCTCAAAATTTAACGTAGGATTCAGTCTATTGTAATTTAATGCAGAGTTCTTTATTTCTGATATTTTGTTTATAACAGAACTATTGAATGTTGACTTGTTATTTGATGTTTCCGGCTCTATTTTAAACTCTATTCTATTAATACTTATTTTGTGTTTTTTTAATTCACTTAATATTTTATCTGCATATCTTGAAGTTATCCAATCCCTAAAAAATCTAGTTTTCACTCCTAGAATTACATGATCATTGTATTCTTTTAACAAAGAAATATGCTTCAGCCAGCTTGTAAATATCTCGTTACCAAAAGATTTATCAAAAGAAGTTTGAACCGAATCCCAATTTAATACACTTTCCTCTATTAGTGCCGAGGGCTTTTGTTGTAAAGAAGTTTTGTCCATGAAATAAAAAAAATAAAATATTTTTTATAACTTATTTTTTTTAAATTCAATTTTTTTTTTTTAATTATTAAAATTAAATTGATCTTGGTTGTACAATAAACGTTAAGAGAGAAAACCAAATTTTTTTTTCAACCTCAAATGCAATTTTACTAAATATGGTAATTAAAAAAAAAAAAAATTTTTTTTAACAACTGGAAATTGTTTGAAAACTAACGGATAGGTTTAATTCAACTATTTAGTGATTTTTTTTATTCTTTTAGAAATTTTTGAAATCTTTCTTGACAGATTTTTTTTCTTTATGACCCCTGATTTTGCAACTTTCATCAACTCAGACTGGAAAGTTGGGAAATATTTATTGATTTCTTTTGTATCTTTCTTCTCAATTAACTTTTGTATTTTTTTTATTGCTTGTTTATATCTATTTTTCCGAAATTTATTAACTTCGGTTTGTTTTTTTATCCTTTTTACCTTTCGAATTGCTGATTTTATATTAGGCATTGGTCGGAACCTATATCTTCAAAATATTCTGGTCAATATTAAATTTTCTGGCATTTTTGACAATAAAAAGTTGATCTGTTGCTTATATATATTTTTTTTATTGAACCCTCGCATTTAGGCTTTAAACATGATTTGTTCGCTCTGTCATATACCTTAAACTTTTCTTGAAATAAACCTTTTTTACCCGAAACACTACTAAAGTCTTTAATCGATGAACCTCCAAGTTGTATTGCTTTCTTTAGTATGCTTTTTGTATTACAAACAATTTTTATAATTTCGTTATCTGACAATTTGTAAGTTTTTTTTTGAGGATTAATTGAACTAAGAAATAAAATTTCATTTGCATAAATGTTGCCTAGCCCACTGATATATTTTTGATCCATTATAAAATTCTTAATATTAATTTTTCTTTTTTTACTTTTTTCTTTCATATAATCGTAATCAAACGCCGAGGTTAAAGGTTCAGGGCCCAATTTGGATATATGTTTGTCGAATTTTAACATTTTGTTATTTAAAATTTTTACAAAACCAAATTTTCTTATATCGTTATAGATTAAATCAACCGAGTTGCTTAGTTTAAGTCCTAAATGATTATGTTTTTTTATTATTTTTCTATCAAAATAATAATCGGTAAATACAGGGGTATTATCAAATTCCTTTTTTTAGAAAAATTTTTCCTGTCATACCTAGATGAATTAGAATAAAATTTTTATTTTTAAGTTCTACAAGTAAAAATTTTCCTCTTCGAATAATAGATATTATCTTTTGACCTTGAATAGATTTTTTGAATTTTTTACTGATTTTATACCTTAAATTCTTGTTAAAAATACTAACTTTGTTGATTTTTGAGCCTGTGATAAATTCATTTAGAGATCTTCTAACAACTTCAACTTCTGGTAATTCTGGCATATAACTATTTATAAAATGACAAATATTAATCAGTCAAAAATAAAAAAAGCAACAAAAGTTTTTAATAGTGTTTTTAATAAATATGACATTATGAATGATTTAATGTCTCTTGGAATTCATCGATTATGGAAGCAAAGATTAATTGAATGGATGAACCCCAAAAAAAACGACCACTTGATTGATATGGCAAGTGGCACTGGCGACATAGCTAAAGCATTTTTAAAAAGAGTTAAAAATCAAGGTAAAGTAACTTGTGTAGATCCAAATAAATTTATGCTAGAGAAAGGGAAGATAAAGTTAAGTAATTTGAATAATATTCACTGGCATGAATCAAGTGCGGAAAAATTACCATTCAAAAATAATACATTTGATATTTACTCTGTAAGTTTTGGAGTAAGAAATTTCTCTAATACTAAAATGGCTATGAAAGAAGCATATAGAGTTTTAAAAAGCGGTGGAAGATTTATTTGCCTAGAATTCTCTAAAGTTGAAAATGAAACGCTTGATAAGTTATATAAAAAATATTCTAAAACTATTCCAATACTTGGAAAGTACATTGTAGGTGATGCTGAGCCCTATGATTATTTAATCAAAACTATTAATGAGTTTTATGATCAAAATACTTTTAAAAAAATTATTGAAGACAGTGGTTTTAGCAATGTGGAGTTCAGAAATATTTCTGGTGGAATAGTTGCAATTCATTCAGCTTGGAAAATTTAAAATGTTTAAAAAAGTATTTAATTTATTTAAAATATTAAGAAAATTATCAATATCTGGTGCTGTCGAAACATTAGATAAATTTAAGCCTGTTCCAAATTTTTTTAAATTTATTATCTTTATTTTTTCAATTGGCTCGACAAAAAAAATTGAAAATTTAAATAAATCACCAGGTGAAAAATTATGTAACTCTCTGGAAAGTATGGGACCTACTTTTATTAAGTTGGGACAATTTTTAGCAACAAGACCAGATATAATTGGAGATGAAATAGCAAAAAATTTAGAAAAATTACAAGATAAATTGCCTGCTTTTAACACAATTGAAGCCAAAAAAATAATTAAAAAAGAAATTGGTGAAAAATATTATTCAAAAATAAAAAATATAAGTGAGCCAATAGCTGCTGCCTCTATTGCACAAGTACACTTTGCAAAAATAAATATTGACGACTCAGATAAAGACTTAGCAATTAAAATTTTAAGACCTAATATTCAAAAAATATTTAATGAAGAATTAGATGCATTAAATTTTTTAGCCTTTTTAGTTGAAAATATTTTTAGAAAAACAAAAAGATTGAGATTAGTTGAGGTGATATTTCTTTTAAAACAAATTACAAATATGGAAATGGATCTTCGTT
>MDTE01076217.1_pt1 | contig 10727 bp, 7 predicted proteins | sample 811231 | NCBI WGS metagenome assembly MDTE01 (sample SAMN05326651, study PRJNA326480) | marine metagenome | isolation source: seawater | place: Indian Ocean: Red Sea | collected 2010 | reverse complement strand
CAAAAAAACATTAATGGAAACAACCGATTATAGCTGGCTACAATATTGGCGTCCTATTGCCGAAGTTGGCATATTATCAGTTGCAATATATTACACTTTAGACTTTTTCCGTGGCACTCGAGGCTGGCCAATCGTACTAGCTTTTCTCGGATTACTCATTGGTCTTCTAATCTGCATAGGACTCAACTTAAAGGTTCTTGAATCACTATTAAGCTATTTCTTCGGTCTGTCAGCATTTGCGGCATTAATAATCTTCCAACCCGAGTTGCGTAGATTACTAGCTGGATTAGGAAATCTTACTTTCTTCGGATCCCTAAGAGAACAAAGAGAGAATATTGAAGTCGTTATTCAAGCAGTCGACAGACTAAGTGAATCTCGAATTGGCGCCTTAATTGCAATAGAACAATCAACACACTTACAAGACGTAGTCGAATCAGGCATCCCTATAGATTGTGAAGCAACCCCTGAAATGATTGAAACTATTTTTTTTCCAAATAATGCGATCCACGATGGCGGTATAATTATTAAGGAAGACCGTATCTTAAGCGCCGCCTGCATTTTCCCTTTAACCAGAAGACAAGACATAAGCAAAACAATCGGCACTAGACATCGAGCTGCCATTGGAATGAGTGAAGAATCAGATTCATTAGTTATTATTGTATCAGAAGAAACCGGCACAATATCAACCTCTCACAAAGGAGAACTTTCACAAAATATCACCCTGAAAAAACTTCGAGGCACACTTCATTCAATCTTTGTAACTCCCATCCGTAATCGCAGTTTTTTCAACTGGATCCAAAACTTAATAGGCCGAAATAAAAAAAACAATTCTAGGCCCAAAACAGCCAATATATAGAAATGTCTTGGGATCTAATATTTACTCGAAACATAGGATGGAAAGCTTTATCGGTTCTTTCAGCAATTGCCATTTGGTACACTATTAATGGACGACACCAGAACACCGATCCCAAACGGGTAAAAGAACAAACACTAATCGAGCCCAAAATTGAAAATCCAACCACTATTGGCCAAATTGACATACCTGAAACGACAACTAATAGGGTTAATGTAATTCAGAATTTTGCAATCCGAATCCTGCAAACCCCGAATGATACTAATAGCTATATACTTGACCCAACAGAAGTAAAACTCGAATTAGCATCTGACGCCGACCCTGCCCCAGATCTTACCAGCCCAGCGGCAATCAAAGTTTTCTTAGATCCATTTGACTTACCAAATGGTGTCAATGAAACAAATTTAAACGTAAGAGTATCACTGACAGAAGATGGCATTGAAGACATAATCCTAAAAAATTTCACACCAAAGGAAGTAAAGGTAACCCGCATAGAGAAAACACTTCCGAAAGAGGCGCCTAAAGCAACAAAAACGACCATAGGCAAAATTGAAAACGAAGAAAACAAGGACAACTAGTTTTCAGAAACAGATTTGAGAAAGAACATATTTTGAGGCAAACGCCCTATCCAGTGGCTTGGCATTCTCTGATCGATTGACCCTTTAACAAAACTATTTGAGGTCACATGACCATCGCAAAAAGCCACAAATGAATTTTTATTATGACGAAAATGCGCAGTCTTTTCTCGATCATTAACATAATAAAATTCCTCAATCATTGGATTATCTTTTGAAGCTGGCGCTTGAAAAGTATTTACCTGGGCAGCATCCGCAAGAAAAGCTGACGCACTTGGATCGAATAATGAATTTATTGCAAAACCCATCTTGCTTTCCCCTAATTTTAGATTGTAGCCATAACCATAAGCGGAACCTATAGCTTTCAATTTAAACCGATCATTAATATGATCCAATCTAGCGCAATTTTGAATTCCGGAATCTTTGATATAACGATATAAAGCCCCTCTGGTAACATCAAACCGACGCCGGCCTTCAGTTCCGCGCTCAAACCAACCAAACCAATAAGTATCCCCGCCATCAATCGTATCTATTCGGTAAGGAAAAGTCTTACCGTGATTATCATTCCAATACATTTGCCCAGCCAAACTAAACTGCTTTAAGTTCCCAATACAGACTGCGTCGAGACTTTTCAATTTAGCTTTCTGCAATACCGGGATAAACAACAACATCAAGATTGAAAGAATAGCCGTAATCACAAACAGTTCAATAATAGTGAACCCACGAACACTATCTTTAATTTCCTCCCAGCAAATCATCGCTCTATTGCATTAATCGATAAAATTTATTTTGATTTTCTGTTACAGGAGTCATGAATTGATGAAAAAAACCATCGGGCACGAATACTGCATTAGACTTATTCCAATGCAATAAATCGCTAGAGGATTCAACTTGCCACTTATCTGGATTAACTAAAAACGCCTTAGAGCACAATTGGCCATCGATGATTTTAACGTCAAAAAAATCCGAAAAGGAACTTCCCATAGAAATAGCAAAATCATCCAAACGACCTACCACAAGCAAACTCGATTCACTACCTTTTGCAGAATAACTACTAACATTAAACGCATCTACTTGAAATCCGCTAAAATCTGAACTCAGCGTAACTCCAGTGATCTTTTTCCAGAGCTTTCCATCTTCCATAATGTCAGTTGTTAATGTTTTACTTAAAGCATTAAAACTCAATCTAACAGAATAAGATTTCCCAATTAGCAACTCTGCAGGAAATGTAAACCCTGCAGAAAACTGACTCTTACCAGAAGACATAGCAGGAGATATTGTTGCCCCAAAACCTGTATCGGGAAAATAGTCCCATTCAACTAAATGCGGCGAATCAGTACCCGTGCTACGATTGAAATTCTCATCAATTGCGGCAGCCATATTCGATAAACCCACAGCTACCTCAAAAGTATATGGCTGCCCATCAAGATAACCAGCTTTCACCTTTTCCAAGGTAATTTGAAAAGTGAAAGCAAAGGAATCAGCCTCAGTTAAAGTCCGGCCAAGAGGTCTATAAAAATAACTATTCGGCTTCTCAGAATCCCAAGTAACTTCTAATGACTCAGATTCCTCATCCCAGAAAAATAAAGACTCATCCCCATGCACTCTCCAATCGCTTAGAAAAGGATTGCTTTCAAAGCTCTCATAACTCCAATCATTTGCAAATAAAGCTGACTTAAAAACAAGCAAGCTGACTAAAAAAACTAGGTTAAATATTATTTTCATAATGATCTCCTTGCAGAGACCAACCTAATTAATCAAAAAAAAGACTACTAAAGAGGAGATCTAATTAATATCGATAACAATACGATGGTCTCATCCTTCTCTTGTGCGGAGAAGTGCCAGAATACCGACATGATGAGCATCCCTAGCGAAGCAATCTGACTACAGAATCTAAAAATTCCTCACAGTGGCGCAACCGTTCCCGAATTTAACGGGATTCCCTTGCTAAGAAAGTTCAACAAATCAAAGAACAGACCCGTCTTAACAAAACTGAGGAATGAGGCAAGCGCTCATTTTGCTTGGTCCAAGCGTTTGCATTTGTTTGTATAACGCCCATGCAAGATTTCCATACATCACTTACTCTATTTGTAATGCTGATTTGCTGTTCACTAACTGCTCAAGAAATTGCCTCACCAGGGAACCGACCAATACCTCCAGACCACCATGCCCTTAAACATGCCACGGTTATAACTAAACCTGGCACTACGATAAAAGACGCTACAATTATTATTAATAACGGCCGGATTGTAAGCGTATCTGAAAAAGGCGAGGCTCCAAAGTCAGCAAGAGTATGGAATCTGAGCGGGCTTACAATTTACGCCGGTTTTATTGACCCTTACGTTACCGACGTTAAACCCATTTCTACAACTATGACTCAGAGCATAATGGGAAGCAGTTCAACAGCCGCTGGAAAACCAGGCTTTTTTGGAGCCAAAGGAAACGAACTCGACCCAGGGCAAATCGGCCCAGGCTCTGGCCTCTCTAGCATTAAACCAAGTTTTCATGTTGTAGATCAATTAAGCCCAAAATCAGACTCTTACGAAGCACTCAGAAAACAAGGTTTTACAGCTATATCATTGACACCTGGTAACGGCATAATACGGGGACAAAGCGCTCTTTTATCAACCAAAACAGACTCTCCGAATCAAGTAGTTATTAAGCCATACCTATTTCAACATATAGCATTTGATCCAAGCGCATCAAAACAAGATGAATTTCCAAAATCTTTAATGGGTGTAATCTCTGCAATTCGTCAAACCTTTGCTGACACACAACACTATGAATCTTCTTGGAAATATTTCGAAACCAATTCGACTACATTCAAGCGTCCAGCATATAACCAATCTCTTGATGCTCTAAAACCAGCACTTCAAGGAGAACAAAAGGTAATAATCGAACCTGGCAGCATCCTTATGGTCGACAAGGCAATTCGACTGGGAAAGGAATTTGGAATCAAACCCGTTATTGTAGCTAGCGGCCAAGAATGGCGTCGACCTGATTTAGTTAAAGCAACACAAGCAGAATTTATTGTCCCTTTAAACCTTCCTAAAGCCCCAAAAATGCCAAGTGAAACAGACTGGAATAACGTATCCTTGGATCAACTTCGAGCATGGGATTGGGCACCTGAAATCCCTAATATACTGCATAATAACGGGCACTTGATTTCATTAACACTACATGGCCTTAAGGATAAAAATCAGTTTAGGGCAAATCTAGCCAAGTCTATAGAACGAGGATTCCCCAAAAATGCTGCCCTTGCAGCGCTTACCACAACACCCGCCAAGCTTACTGGATCAATTGATCAACTAGGAACAATCGAAGCTGGAAAACTGGCTAATCTAGTCATAGTAGAGGGTGACTACTTCAATCCTAAAAACAAAATAAAAGGCCTTTGGATCGAGGGACGCTGGAATTCATTCGAACCAAAAAATCTAGTTTGGATTGAAAAAAAGAAAACCAAGGAAACAGAAATTGAACAAAAAGAAAAAGAACAGGAAAAGAAGACTGAAAAAGACGTCCTTATTGCGCAATCTCCAATTAGTGAATACTCAGTTTATCAACCTAAAAGCAAAATTATTCTTGTTCGAAATACAACAATTTGGACAAGTAGCAAGCGAGGCATCCTTAAAAAACATGATCTTTTAATTATAGACGGAAAAATTAAACAAATAGACCGCAACATCAATACCCAGGAAGGAGCATATGTAATAGACGGGAAGAATCTACATATCACACCTGGCCTCATCGATGCACATAGCCACAGCATGATTCTAGGAATGGTTAATGAAGGAACACTGCCTTCATCAGCAATGGTATCAATTGGAGATGTTGTGAACTCTGAATCTCCAGAAATACATCGTCAACTAGCCGGAGGCTTAACTGTAGCAAATCTTCTTCATGGATCAGCAAATCCGATTGGCGGACAAAACGCTGTAATCAAACTAAGACTTGGGATGGGACCTGAAGGAATGAAATTTAAAGCCGCCCCACCTGGAATTAAGTTTGCACTGGGAGAAAATGTTAAGCAATCGAACTGGGGCGATAATAAGGTAACTCGCTTCCCTCAAACTCGAATGGGAGTTCCAGCTTTTCACGAGAATAGATTTACTGCTGCTTGGCAGTATAACCGTGAATGGCGACGATACAGGGAAAGTGGGGGAGCTCCACCCAGAAGAGATCTAGAACTTGAGACAATAGGTCAAATTATCAATGCAGAACGCTGGATTCATTGCCATTCATATCGGCAAGATGAAATCCTTGCGTTTATGAGAACAATGGAAAAGTTCGGAGTTAGAATCGGAACATTTCAACATGTCCTAGAAGGCTATAAGATTGCCGACGAAATCGCAGCACATGGCGCAGGAGGGTCATGCTTTTCAGATTGGTGGGGTTACAAGTATGAAGTAATAGATGCAATCCCCTACGCTGGAAGCCTTATGCATCAACGAGGAGTAGTAGTGTCATTCAACTCCGACTCATCAGATCTAGCACGACGAATGAACCTCGAATCTGCAAAAGCAATTAAATACGGAAACACCAAAAAATCCGATGCTCTAAAGTTCGTCACACTTAACCCTGCAAAGCAACTTCGCATTGATCACCGCGTAGGCTCACTGGAACCCGGCAAGGATGGGGACTTCGTAATTTGGTCCGCCTCCCCACTTAGCACTAAATCTATCTGCCTTGAAACATGGATTGAAGGCAAACGATATTTCGAACGCAATGAAGGAATTACAAACAGTGAAAACCGATCCAAAGAAAGAGATAAATTGCTATCAAAAGCAAAAAAACTATCCAAAAAAGAAAATGCTAAAGACAAAAACAAAACCAACGATCAAGCGAGGGCTGCATTTTTCAGGCGAGCCCTCGAGACTGCCCACGGATTAAATGTAATCGACTGCAAAGACTGCAAAATTGAAAATCTGTAATAATTAAAATATTAGCATATATGAAATCAAAGCACTTAAGCCCCAATTATATTATAACATTTTTAGCCGTACTACTCTCTACTTCTACAGACATAACCGCTAAAAATACTCTATTAACAAATGCTACAGTACATACAATTTCAGGCCCAATACATTCCCCTGGTTTTATACTTATTGAAGACGATAAAATTGCAGCAGTAGGTCCAATAAAAGACCAACCGAAAATTCAAAATATCGATACAATTAACCTTAAGAAGCAACATGTATTCCCAGGCATTATAGCAACAACTACCGCTCTAGGCCTGATGGAAATACCTGCAGTACGTGCTACTGTTGACACAAGAGAAGTAGGAACATACACACCTGAAATTAAATCATGGCTCGCAATAAATCCCGATTCAGAACTTATTCCTGTTTCCAGAGCCAATGGAATAACTCATTTTTTACCAACTCCACAAGGAGGCACAATTGCCGGCCAATCTGGCCTAATGAGAACCATAGGCTGGGGATACGAAAACATGCTCCATAAGTCTTCAATAGCCCTCCATTTGTATTGGCCTAAAATGAAAATTAACCCCGCTTCCGACAACACTAAAAAACAGGCCGAGGACCGAGATAAGCAATTGAAGGAAATTAACGATTTTTTTGAACAGGCACGCGCTTACAACAAAAGCCAATCCGAACCCGGGCACAAAACAGTGCCAGCATGGAATGCTATGACCCCTTGGGTTCGAGGAGAGAAGCCAATAATGATTCACGCTGACTCACAAGTACAAATTGAATCAGCAATTGAATGGGCAAATAAGCAAAACTGGAAAATGATTTTGGCGGGGGGACGAGATGCTTGGCGAGTTGCAGATTTACTAGCTAAGCATAATATTCCAGTTATTTATGAACATACATTCACCCTGCCTCCACGAGATTTTGACCGATATGATGTACAATTCCGAGCTGCAGGCATTTTACATAAAGCAGGTGTAAAAGTTATTTTCAGTGAAGGACTCACAAGGTTTGCTGCATCAAATGCGCGAAATGTACCATATGCCGCAGCCCAAAGTGCAGCGCACGGTCTACCTACAGAAATTGCACATAAAGGCATTACCTTACACGCTGCTGAAGCTCTAGGGGTATCCAATAAATTAGGATCAATAGAGCCAGGAAAAGAAGCGACCTTTTTTACTGCAAATGGAGATATCCTAGAAATAACAACTCAGGTTAAAAACATGTGGATCAAGGGTGAAAAAGTAGATCTATCAAGTCGTCATACTCGCCTATTTAAAAAATATCAAAACCGACCGAAATCAAAACAACAAAAGAATTCTAAGTATCAAATTATCGAACGAACCCCACAATACTTAAATCTTCCCAACTTCTATAAAAAGAGCACAACTGCAAATGGACTTCCCATTGTTTCATCAGAAAATGTTTCAGATGTCGCCCTCAAAGAAGCAGCCTATCTTGTTGATAAAATGATCGGACACAGAAAGGATATCATAGATAACATGATAAAACGAAACTGTAGAATTGTTGTAATGGGATATAATGAGTTCACCACACAGATTCCTGAATATAGTCATTTCAAACCAGCAAAGTTTTGGGACAGACGCGCGAGAGGATTTGGTTCAGACAGAGATGATCCAGTTATAAGCTGCGGAGAGGAAAATTTATTATGCTACTCAGGTGATCCCTATAACACTGAAAGTATTATGATACATGAGTTTGCTCACGCTATTCACTTAAATGGAATATATGACATCGACACTACTTTTGACAAAAGACTCAAGCAAACATATGAAAAAGCCATGTCAAAAGGCCTATGGGAAAAGAAATATGCCTCAAATAACCACTATGAATACTGGGCTGAAGGGGTACAAAGTTGGTTTAATACAAACAGGCCACCAGACCACGACCATAATCATGTAGATAACCGAGAGGAACTAAAGTCGTATGATCCGGATTTAGCCAATATGGTTAAGGAGGTTTTTGGAGACTTGCCTTGGAGATACCAACGTCCATCCCAACGCAAATCAAGGGAGCATCTAGAAAATTTTGACCCACTAAAGGCTCCCGTCTTTAAATGGCCCAAAGATATAAATGAATTCTATCTCAAACACATAAAAGAAAAGGCCGAAAAAGAGAAAAATAAAAAATAGCAAGAATTAGCACTCCTTAATACCTACCCAATTTATCTCGTGATAAATTTACATTTAAAAACTTCCCTCTTCGATTCTTAACTATAAACTCCGCGCCGCATGCGCAAGGAGGCTACACAAAGCAAATACATACAAGTTGAAGAGTCCGCAATTCACGGAACTGGGATATTCGCACGTATTGATATTCCGAAAGGCAAAAAAGTAATCGAATATATTGGCGAAAAAATCACCAAAAAAGAATCAAATAAACGTAGCGTTGAATTAATCGAAAAAAACCAAGGTAGCCTCACCCATGGTGCAGTATATATATTCGAATTAAACAAAAAATATGATATTGACGGTAATGTTGCAGAGAATACTGCTAGATTCATTAATCATTCATGTAATGCAAACTGCGAACCAGAAATTCTAAAAAAACGAATTTGGCTAATATCAACAAGAAAAATAAAAAAAGGCGAAGAGCTAAGCTATAATTACGGGTTTGATCTTGAATGTTATGAGGAACATGAATGCCGATGCGGATCTAAAAAATGTGTCGGGTATATCACCGCAGAAGAAAACTGGCCCAAACTGAAAAAACTTATCGCGAAGAAAAAGAAGAAGGAAAAGAAAGCCAAAAAATCATATAAAGATTAAAGAGCCTACAACACTTTAATATCCACTCTGTAAAGCTTGCTGCAATTTCTGACCAAATTTAGGCATGTCAACCTCTGGAGGCTGATAACCCTCACTGGGAGGAACCAAGCCAGGCCTTCCAAACTGGTCAAGATACCAATCACAAGTTACCCCATCAGAAAATGTTACAGTCCCACTCGCCATCATTCCTGGCTTCGTTAAAGAAGAAACACTAATGGACACATCTCCCTCCTCGTGAGGACTATCATCATCGTTTTGCGCAACATTCTCCTCTGAATTAGAATCTCCACCAGCTTCCATTGGATCTGCAGGCGCAGGAAAAGGATTATCTGGAGTTGCCTCCGCAGGTGTATTTTCAACTATTTCGTCTTCCTCATCAGCATCTTCAGTCGATTCCTCTATGTCCTTGGGAACTAATTCCAAATCTCCTACAAGAAATCTAACATCCATATAAGTCATACTGATCTTTAATTCAGATTCGAGGCGAACTTGAATCGCCGAAAGATCCAATCCTTCTTCAACCCAATCTGCTACAATTTTCTTTTGCTTATCGTCTAATTCCATGATTAACCAATTAATCAAACCTAATGGCTAGTCCACTGAAGCGCCTTTGCTACATTCAGCAAGGAAAAGAAACAAGCTAGAAACATCCAACTGATCAAAACATTATTGAATGAATTCCATTAGACTCATAGTCTCTCCTCTTATTATGAAGAACCAAATTTTAATGTCTCTAGCATTAGTGATTCTATTAAATACCGGATGCTCAACATCTCAAGAAAACCTGACAAAAACCAATCAGGAACCAGCAGAGACCCCAACAATTTCCATCCATCAAGCCGCATACAAAGGAGATACAGCTACTATTCTACAGCACCACGCAGCTGGGACGAACATAGACTTAAAAAACCAATGGAACGCAACCCCCCTTCACTATGCTGCAAGATCAGGCAAGCTAGAATCAGCAAAGACACTTGTTTCCGTCGGAGCCAATGTTAACGCCAAGAATAATGATAACATCACACCGCTCCACTATGCAGCAAGTCGTGGCAGTTCAACAATATCTCTCCTATTAATTAAACAAAAAGCTTACATTAACGAACAAGACTCTGAAGGGTTAACCCCCCTTCACTGGGCAGCACGAGGTGGACACAACGAACTGATTGATTTACTCATTAATAATGGTGCCTCAGTAAATACAAAAAGTGAAGCCGGCCTGACTCCGCTTGAACTAGCTGATGAGAATTCCACAGAGACCCTTCGCAAGCACGGCGCAAAATCTGCCGTCAGTCTTGGAGTTCTTTCTGAGGATGCCGCCAAAGGAAATCTTAATTCCGTTAAAACACATCTGTCATCCGGATCCAAAGTAAACGGAAAAGACTCACTTGGCAGAACCCCACTCTACAGAGCCGCTTACAACGGCCATATCGACGTAGTAAAACTACTAATAGATAATAAAGCTGATCTTAACATGCCGGATGCAAATGGCTGGGGACCATTACACGGTGCTTCATATAAAGGTCATTTAAATATTGTTAATGCTTTAATCTCTAATAATGCAAATGTTAATGCCAAGGAT
>MDTE01039481.1_pt1 | contig 10727 bp, 14 predicted proteins | sample 811231 | NCBI WGS metagenome assembly MDTE01 (sample SAMN05326651, study PRJNA326480) | marine metagenome | isolation source: seawater | place: Indian Ocean: Red Sea | collected 2010 | reverse complement strand
TGAGTTAAAAGACCTTATATTAAAACAAATGCAGTTTAAAAAAGAGTCTCATTATTTAGAGCTTGGAGATACAGGTTCAACAAAAAATTTATCTAAAACTGGAGGATAATTGACTAAATTAAAAATAGTAAATCAAGAGGAATTAAAAGATTGGGCTAAAGAAATTTTTAAAAAGAATTCTTTTAATATGGTTGATGTTTCATCTAAAAAAGAAACTTTTAGAAGAGCTCTTGCGTCAGGTAAAATTTACGTAGGTAAAGAAGTTTTTAATCTAATTAAAAATAAAAAAATGCCTAAAGGAGATCCTTTAACTTTAGCTGAAGTATCTGCTGTTTTAGGAGTAAAAAAAACAAGTGAATTAATTCCTTTGTGTCATCCACTTCCAATAGATCACACAGCAACTAAAATTATTATGCACGAAGAAGATTTTTCTCTAGAAGTATTTTGTGTTGTATCAGCTGTTGCTAAAACAGGTGTGGAAATGGAAGCTATTATGGGTGTAAATGCTGCACTAATTACTATTTATGATTTAAGCAAAATTGTAAATCCGCATCTTAAAATTGATAATGTTAAACTATTAATTAAAGAAGGAGGCAAAAGTGGATTATGGACAAATCCTGATGGCCTACCAAAATTTCTAGAAAATATTTTTTGATTATGAAAATAAAACTTGAACTATTTGGCGCAAGTAGAGATTTAAGTGATAAAGATATTTTAGAATTTAATGTTGAAGAAAAAATTTCGATTAAAGACTTTAAAAAAAGAATTATCAATTATGTGAATGAAAAATTTAAAGGAAATGAAAGCTTTAAAAAAATAATAGAAACATCAGCTTTTTGCTCAGAAGATAATAATATTATTTCTGATAACTACAAAATTACTAAAGATCAAAAAATTGGAATTATTCCCCCTATTGGAGGTGGTTGATGCTTCATGCAAAAATAATAGATCTTAAAAAAGAAAAAATAGAAGTCAAAAAAGCTGAAGATTTTATTTCTTCTTCAAAATTTGGAGCTTCTTTGATTTTTAAAGGAACCGTAAGAAATACCAATGAAAATAAAAAAGTTACAGGAATTACATATGATAGCCACGATGCTATGGTAATTAAAAGTTTTGAAGAAATTTATAACGAGGCTGATCAAAAAATAAAAATAAAAGATAAAGCTGTTTATATTGAACATGTGAAAGGATATTTAGGTTTAGGAGAAATAAGTATAATTATTGCTGTTGCTTGTCCTCATCGAGCAGAAACTTATATTCTTTCAAGATTTATAATTGAAGAAATAAAGAAAAGATCTCCTATTTGGAAAAAAGAACATTATGAAAATGAAGAAAGTGAATGGTTAAAAGGAAATCCAATTCAAATTAATTAAAATCTTTTTTTAAATCAAAATCTTTAAAAATTCTTTTATTTAAAACTTTTATAAAATTAGTACTATTTTTTAATCTTTTGACCATAAATTTAGCTCCAACATCTCCTCTAATTCTTTTAAACTTAGCTATTACTGAGCTATTAAAACCTACAGGATTGCCAATTTTATTGTTAAATTTTAATGCATGAACTAAATGCTTTTTATTAATTATTGAATTATAGATTTTGTTTATATCTGAAGTCTTAATAAATGGCATGTCCGATTGAACAATTATAAATCCTTTATCTTTTTTTGATATTTTTCTTAAACCAGTATTAATTGAAGAAGAGATTCCTAATTTAAATTTTTTATTTAATACAAAAATATTCTTTTTATTCATCTTAATTACTTTTTTTACTTCTTTATGCTGATAACCAAGAACAATTATAATTTTATCTACTTTGCTCTTATGCAATGCTGATAATGAATGATTAATTAAAGATTTATTTTTAAACTGTTTAATTAATTTGTTTTCACTCCTAAGCCTTTTAGATTTTCCTGCAGCTAATAAAATAGCTTTAATCATTTTTTATAAGTTTCGGACACTAACTGGGCAATAATAGATAGAGCTATTTCTGGAGCTGACCTTCCGCCTAGTTTAATACCTATAGGGCCATGTATTGAATTAATTTGTTCACTATTAAATCCTGCTTCTTTTAATCTTTGACATCTGTTTTGATGAGTTTTCTTACTACCTAAAGCTCCGATGTAATAAAATTTTTTATTTAGTGCGTGCTGTAATGCCGGATCATCTATTTTGGGATCATGGGTTAATGCAATTAGGGCAGAATTTTCATTTGTTTCTATTTCTTTAAAAGCTTCATCTGGCCATTTATTAATAATTTTCATATCTGGAAATCTTTGTTCGGATGCAAAATATCCACGTGGGTCTATAATAGAAATTTCAAAATTCAAACTTTTTGCAAAATCTACAAGATATTGAGCTATGTGAACTGCACCTACAATAATAACTTTTATAGGTCTAATATATGTTTCAACGAATATTTCTGTTTTTTCTATTACTCCATTTTTTTTTAATTTAAAAAAATTATCAATTTGCTCTTTGTGAGTTTCAAATTCTTTACTTAATGATTTTCCAGGTTCATAAATTACACTTAAGCCGTTTTCAAGATTAGTTACAATTGCAAATTCTTTCTTTGAAGCTTTCTTTTTAATTATCTCTTTAAGTTGAGAGTGTTTCATTTAAACAATAATAAAATGATAAATTAGTAATCCAATAAATATACCTTTAAAAAAAGTTACCCAAAGTACTGCGTAATCGGAAAGGTTAAGTTTTTTTTTCCAATAACCTATATATCTTTTATGCCAATTGATCATTTTACTTTTAAGTTATCTGTTCTAGGTATACTTCAATTTCTCCACCACAAGCAAGTCCTACTTCCCAAGCACTTTCATTTGAAACTTTAAATTCAATTTTTTTACATGGCTTATTATCTTTTATTAAACCTATACACTCTCTAACTACAGCTGATTCAACACATCCACCTGATACAGATCCTGAAAAATCACCTTTTTCATTTACTATCATTCTACTTCCAACTTGCCTCGGTGACGATCCCCATGTTTGAATTACTGTTGCTAGAACAACTTTTTGATTAGCATTTAACCAATCATTTGCTTCCTCAAGAATTTTTTCATCAAATGAATTTTTCATTTGAAATGAAGTTAATACTGAAAGAAATATTTAGCAAGCTTCAACAGCTTTTTTTGCAAACACAGATATCATGTTTGCTCTATATTCTGCTGATGCGTGAATATCTGAATTCATTCCTGATGATGAAACTCTAGCATTATCTATAGATGAAGATGAAAACTTATTTGAAAGTGCTTTTGATAAATCTTTATCATTGTAGACACATGATTTTGCTCCAGTTACAGCAACATTAACTCCACTTTTATATTTTGCTACATAAACTCCAACGATTGCATACCTGGAAGCAGGATTTGGATATTTCTGATAATTAGATTTTTCTGGTATTTGAAATTCAATAGCTTCTATAATTTCTCCTCCTTTTAAAGCAGTTTCAAACATTCCTTTAAAAAATTTATTTGCTTCAATCTTTCTACTGTTTGTATGAATTGTAGCATTTAAAGCTATGCATGCAGATGGATAGTCTGCTGCAGGATCATTGTTAGCTATAGAACCTCCTATTGTTCCTCTATTTCTAACTTGAGGGTCTCCTATACCTTCAGCTAGAGCTGCAAGCGATGGTATTGCTTTCTTTACATCTTTTGATTTAGCAACTTCAGAATGTTTAGTAGTTGAGCCAATTTTTACAGTTTTAGCACTAACTTTAATTCCAGATAAATTTTTAATACCTTTAATATCTATTATATCTTTATAACTTGCCAAGCCTAATTTAATAGATGGAATTGTAGTCATTCCTCCCGCTAAAAAAGCAGAATTGCTAGATGATAACTTTGATGCTTCTTTTGTGTTTTTAGCTGAATGATAATTAAATTTTTTCATAGTTTCTCCTTAAGCAGCTTCTGAATTTCTTTTTTTATTACTATTACAAGCTTGCCAAACTTTTTCAGCTGTTGCAGGTAATGATATCTCTTTTCCTCCTAAAGCATTAATAACAGCATTCATTACTGTTGGTGTTGCCGCTATAGTCCCTGCTTCGCCACATCCTTTAACTCCTAATGGATTCGTTGTTGCTTTTGTGCAAGTAAATCCAATATTAAATTCTGGAAAATTGTCAGCTCTTGGCATTGTGTAATCCATATAAGATGCTGTAATTAATTGACCAGACTCATCATATTGGGCATTTTCACATAAAGCTTGACCAATACCTTGTGCAAGTCCTCCATGAACTTGTCCTTCAACAATTAATGGGTTTACTATTGTTCCAAAATCATCAACAGCTGTATATTTATCAAGTTTTACATCTCCTGTTTCTGGATCGATTTCTACTTCGCAAATATGCGATCCCGCTGGAAAAGAAAAATTAGCTGGATCAAAAAATGAAGACTCGATTAATCCTGGTTCTTCGCCTTCTGGTAATGGTGATTTAACCTCATCTCTTACACCTGGTAAATAACTGGCAAAAGCAACTTCTCCAATTGTTTTCTTCTTATTTGATTTTGCTACAATAAATTCTCCATCTTTAAATTCAACATCGTCCACACTAGCTTCAAGCATTTTTGCAGCAATTTTTTTTCCTTTGTTAACTATTTTTTTGCATGCATTGACTATTGCTATTCCTCCTACAGTTAAAGATCTTGATCCGTATGTTCCCATACCAAATGTTCCTTTATCTGTGTCACCGTGAACAATATCAATATTTTCAATTGGTACCCCCAACTCATCAGCAGCAATTTGTGCAAATGTTGTTTGGTGGCTTTGTCCATGACTATGAGAACCTGTATAAACAGTAACTTGACCCGTTGGATTAAATCTTACCTCTGCCGATTCCCATAAACCTACTCCACAACCTAACATCATAACTACTGGGGATGGAGCTATGCCACAAGCTTCAAAATAAGTTGTAACCCCTATACCTCTAAGTTTTCCTTTTGATTCAGATTCTTTTCTTCTAGCATCAAAACCATCGTAATCTGCCATTTCTTTTGCTTTATTTAATCCGGCTACATAATCACCTGAATCTATTTGATGAACTAAAGTTTGTTTAAATGGAAACTCAGTTGGAAAGTTTTTCATTCTTATTTCAATTGGATCTATACCTAACTCTATAGCAGCCTTATCAACTATTCTTTCTATTGTATAAGTAGCCTCTGGTCTTCCAGCTCCTCTGTATGCATCCACAGGTGCTGTATTTGTATAAACTGCTTTAACATTAGAATAAGCTGCTGGCATAACATAAACTCCTGTTGCGCATGGCCCAAATAAATAAGTTGGTGTTACAGTACCAAAAACTCTTGCGTATGCTCCTAAATTCGCAATTGTTTCATTTTTAAATCCTAAAAATTTTCCATCATTTGTAACTGCTAATTCTGCATGAGTGATATGATCTCTGCCATGAGTATCCGTTAAAAAAGATTCTGTTCTTTCTGCTACCCATTTAATAGGTCTTTCTATTTTTTTTGATGCCCAGCTACAGACGATTTCTTCATTATAAAGGTTAATTTTTGAACCAAAGCCACCACCTACATCAGGTGCAACTACTCTTAATTTGTTTTCAGGTGCCACACCCCCAAATGCAGACATAATCAGTCTAGACAAATGTGGATTTTGACTTGTGCTGTAACAAGTTATTTCTTCAGAAGCAGTGTTATAATCTATTACACATGCTCTTGGCTCCATTGCATTTGGAATAAGTCTATTGTTAATAATATCTAGCTTAATAATTTTATCAGCTTTATCAAAAGCTTCTTTAACTTTTTGTCTATCACCAAGCAACCAGTCATAACAAAGATTTTTATCTATACCTTCATGAATAGCTTCGCTATTCATCGTTTCTGCCAAATTAGTGACAGCTTTTAAAACTTTGTAATCTACTTTTACCAATTCCGCTGCTTCTTTAGCTTCATCTAAAGTTTCAGCAAAAACTACTGCTACAGGATCTCCTACAAAATTTACATTGTCTTTAGCTAAAGGTGGATTTGCTGGGCATTTCATTTCTGAGCCATCTTCGCTTCTAATTGCCCATCCGGCAATTAAACCTCCAATTTTATCTTTTGCTATATCTTCTCCTGTTAAAATTTCTACTACTCCAGAAGATTTAAGAGCTTTTGATGTATCAATTTTTTTTATTTTTGCTCTAGCATGTGGAGACCTTATGAATACAGCATATGTTTGGTTAGCAATATTTATATCAGAAGTATATCTTCCCTTACCTGTTAAAAATCTTTTGTCTTCTTTTCTTTCAACTCTAGAACCTACTAAACTTGCCATATTTTTTTCTCCTACATTTTTGATGCAGCTTCTTTAACTGCAGCAACAATATTTTGGTATCCTGTACATCTACAGATGTTACCTTCTAGCCAATCTCTTATTTCTTGATCGCTTGGATTTTTTTTATTTTTTAATAAATCAACAGCGCTCATAACCATCCCTGGTGTACAAAATCCACATTGTAGTCCATGCATTTTTTTAAATGCTTCCTGCATTGGATGTAATTTTCCATTTGAAGCTAACCCTTCAATTGTTGTGATTTTAGAACCATCAACATCTGCAGCTAAAGCAGTGCAGCTTTTAATTGATCTTCCATCTACATGTACTACACAAGCTCCACATTGACTTGTGTCACATCCAATATGTGTGCCTGTCAAATTTAAAATATCTCTTAAAAAAACTGATAAAAGAGTATGATCATTAATATCTTTGGTAATTTTCTTACCATTTACTTCAACACTTATCTTTCTCATGTTCCACACCTTCCTGAAAAAGCTACTAATTTACTAAGATCATTTAATCATATTAAAAAAAAATGTTCAAATATATATAATATATAATTTCTAGTGTGACGCGATTTAACTAATTAAGTATATAGCTATTCCAAGCAAAATTATAACTGAAATATAAATTGTAATTTTATTATTAGATTTTATTTTAATTTTATTTTCTAGAACTGTTTTTTTATTTTCTTTTTCTTGTTTTGGTTGATCCTTAGGTGAAATTAATTCAGAAAATTTTCCAAAAAAAATATCAGCCATTTTTTTTGCTGTCATATCAATTAATCGTGATCCTACTTGGGCTATTTTTCCACCTACATTTGCCTCAACTTCATAAATAAGTTTTGTTCTGCCTTCTATATCTTCTAACTTAACTTTTGCCTTTCCGGAAGCAAATCCAACGGCTGAGTTTCCTGATCCTTGTATTGTATAACTGTTAGGTGCATCAATATCTTTTAATTCAATATCTCCTGTAAAACTTGCATTAAATGGTCCAATTTTATTTTTTGCAGTTGCTGTAAATTCTGTATCAGATTTTTTTTCAAAACTTTCACATCCTGGTATTGATTTTCTTAATATTTCAGGATCATTTAAAGCATTCCAAACTTTTTGTTTTTCTAGATTAATTTGATATGATCCGGAAAGTTTCATAAACTATTTATATAATAATCATTTATGGATGATAATACAAAAAAAGAACTTCAGTCTGCAGCTTTTGAAAGATTAATAAAACATTTGCGCGAAAGAAAAGATGTCCAAAACATTGATTTAATGAATTTAGCTGGGTTTTGCAGAAATTGTTTATCTAAATGGTATAGAGAAGAATCTGAAAAAAAAGGAATTAACATCTCAGACTCGGATGCTAGAAAACATGTTTATGGGATGCCTTATTCAGAGTGGAAAGAAAAATATCAAAAATAATTATTTTTCTTTAAGTCTTGGAATAAGTTCAACAAAATTACAAGGCTTATGATTAATATCTAATTGATGAATTAAAATTTTATCCCATGCATCAGTAACTCCTCCGGAAGAGCCTGGTAGTGCAAAAATATATTTACCTTTAGCCAATACTGCACATGCTCTTGACTGTATTGAAGAAGTGCCAACGGTTTCTAGACTAATTGTTCTAAAAACTTCACCAAAACCAGGAATATGTTTATCAGCTATTTCATTTAAAGCTTCAGGAGTAATATCTCTTCCCGTCAGTCCAGTGCCTCCTGTAGTTATAATTATATCTATTTCTATTTTTTCAATCCACTGATTAAGAATTTTTATTATTTCTTCCTTACTATCTTTGCAAATTTTTCTATCTATTAAATTGTGATTTGCTTTTTTAATTTTTTCAACAAGTATAGCTCCTGATTTATCTGTATCTAAAGTTCTTGTGTCGGTTACAGTTAGAAGTGCTATATTAACATTCATAAAATTTAAAATGATTATATTATCAATATTATTCTTTGTAACTGCTATTTTATATGCCAGTGTTGGATTTGGTGGAGGCTCTACTTACCTTGCTCTACTACTGGTATTTGGCGTTCCTTATTATATTTTTCCAGTGATAGCTTTAATATGTAACATATTTGTAGTTTCTGGAAATAGTTTTAATTACATCAAAGCTGGAAATTTAAATTTAAAATTATTAATTCCTTATTTAATTGGTTCTGTGCCTCTTGCATACATTGGAGGATCTTTACCGGTAGATAAAAACTTATTCGAAATTTTATTATTTTTGGTTTTAACCTTTGCTGGAATAATGCTTTTAATAAATTTTAAATCATATGATGATGAAGATGTTAAGTATAAAAATATTCCAATGTTTATTTCAATTATGATAGGTGGAATATTAGGTTTTATTTCTGGAGTAGTTGGAATAGGAGGTGGTATATTTTTAAGTCCAATTCTTTTTTTAATAAAAGCAGCTAAGCCAAAACATATAGTTACAGCTGCTTCTTTGTTCATTCTTATTAACTCAATATTTGGTATTATTGGTCAATTAACAAAAAATATTGTTTTAATTGAAGTTTCAAATTACTGGTATTTATTTTTAGCAGTAATGATAGGTGGTCATATTGGTAATTTTTTAAATTTAAAAATATTTCCAACCAGAATTTTAGCTTTAATTACAGCAACTCTTGTACTCTTTGTTGCTATTAGAATGGGTTTTAAATTATTTACTTAAAATGAACATAAATTATTTTAAATCAACCAGAATTCTAGATGGCGGCATGGGTCAAGAATTACTTTTTAAAGGATTAAAACCAAAAGGAACATTATGGTCTGCCCATGCTTTAATTGATGAAAATTGTCATCAAATGGTTATTGATGCTCATTTAGATTTTATAAAAGCTGGAGCTGAAGTAATAGTCACATCAACATTTACTGCTCGAAGAAATAGATTAATTCAAAATGATTGCGAAAAATATTTTGAAAAAATAAATATTAAAGCTGTTGAACTAGCTCAAAAAGCTAGGGATATTTCTAAAAAAGATATTTTAATTGCAGGAGGTTTGCCTAATCAAAAACAAACCTATACTGCCGATCTAGGAAAAGACTTAAGTTCAATAAAAAAAAATTTTTATGATCAAGCTAAAATGCTTAACAATGGAATTGACTTTTTTTATCTAGATGTAATGAGTAGTGGTCTAGAGTGTGAAATTGCACTCAAATCAATTGAAACTTTTGATTTGCCAGTTTTAGTTGGTGTTCATTTAAGGGATAATGGCCAACTTCCTTCTGGTGAAAAAATTGAAGAAATAGTCAAAAAATATAAAAATAAAAATTGGCTTGGTATTATTATGGCTTGTGTTTCTCCAAAAGCCTACGGTGCTGTTACTAATGATTTAAAAAAATTTGATATACCTTATGGATTTAAGTTAAACGCATTCAAAAAAATACCTGTAGGTTATACTGTTGCTAGTAAAGATGCTTGGGGAAACGCAGGCAATCCAAATACTGTTTTAGGAAGAGACACTGAATTAAATGAGTCAAAGTTCTATGAATATGCAAAAAAATTTAAGGAAAATGGAGCTACTATTTTAGGCGGATGCTGTGAAATAAGACCTTCTCACATAAAAGAAATTTCTAAGCTGAAGTAATTTTACTAGAATTAGATTTTTTAACAAAATAAATACCAATTATTACTGCTAAAACTGCAATTAAAACTTTTGGAGTAATTAATTCATTTAAAAATATATAACCTAGTATTATTCCAAATATAGGAATTAAGTAAGCTACTTGAGCTTGAAAAACTAAACCATTGTTTACTAATATTTTAAACCTAAGCAACCATGCTAAACCTGTAGCAACTACACCAAGATAAATAACTGATATTGTTGATTCTGTACTTGGAGTTAAATTCCAAGGTTGCTCTGTATAAGCTGTAATAGGTATTAAAAATATTGTTGCCCATATTAATATTGAAGCTGTTACATTTTCATTTTTTTTATTGCTTATTTTTATAGTTAATAAACCTCCAATAACATAAAAGGTTGAGCCAAGTAATATCAACAAAGCTGACTTAAAATTACTTTCATTAATCAAAATATTGTCTGAAAATAAAAAAACTATTCCTGAAAAACCGATAAGAACACCTAAAACTTTTGTAAAATTAATTTTTTCATTTTCTGTGAAAAGATGAGCTAATACAGTTGCACTTAAAGGTGTACTTGCCATTAATATTGCTGCTAAATTGCTTTGAACTTTTTGAACACCGTATGCAATTAAAAAGAATGGGATTACTAAATTTATTAAACCTATTGCAGCAAACCAGTACCAATCTTTTGAAAATGCTTCAATTTTTATTTTTTTAAACAAACATAAACCAATTACTGGGATAGCTCCAAAAAAAATTCTTAGAAAAGCAATTGTAACTGGTCCATAAGAATAGGTTGCAATTTTAATATTAAAAAAAGCTGAGGACCATATTAAAGCTAAAAT
>MDTE01118636.1_pt1 | contig 10728 bp, 6 predicted proteins | sample 811231 | NCBI WGS metagenome assembly MDTE01 (sample SAMN05326651, study PRJNA326480) | marine metagenome | isolation source: seawater | place: Indian Ocean: Red Sea | collected 2010 | reverse complement strand
GACTTCTTTGTCGATGAGAGGGATTCCTGCTCGAAGACGAAGCTGTTCGGTTTCGTATTCCAATTCACCAGGGACGATCACGCGATCGTTGCCGTCTTGCGCTCCTGCTCGATGCAGGGAATCCATCATCGCATCCATCGCGGTCTTGAAACCGGCCGGATCGCGAAACAGGTCGATACGAAACGCGCCCAGAAAGTGGGCGATCTTGTCCTGGGCGTAGCTGCCGTCCGTCTCGGCCCAACCGGAAGACAAAAGTGCCGTCATCGTTTCAACAACCATCGCCAGTGCGAATCCCTTGTGGCCGCCGGTGTCCCGCCCCCCGCCGAGCGGAAGATAGATGGTGGCGGCCGCAGGATCGGACGTCGGATTCCCCGCTACATCCAGGCACCAACCGATCGGAATCGACTCACCGCGATCTCTCGCGAATTCGACTCGATTCACCGGAACAACCGACGTCGACATGTCCAACACGTAGGGTGGCTGATCCTGGCAGGGAATGGCGACGGCAAATGGATTGGTCCCGAACATCGGCTGCAGGCTGAACACGGGGGCCATCCCCCTGGCCGTCCCGTTGCCATACAGATGGCCGGACATCGACACACCAATCATGTCGTGATCCACTGCCAGGTGGGCAAAATAGCCAGCAGCCCCCAGGTGGTTGGAGTTCTTGATACTGACCATCCCCGCCCCGGACCTCTCGGCCTTCTCGATGGCGAGACGCATGCCCCACGCCGCAGCCACCAGGCCCAACCCATTTCTTCCGTTGGCACGCGCGGAAACTGGTGTTTCGTATTCGATGTCAATCTTCGACGCTGGATCGATCCGGCCGTCAAGAATCGTGTCGACATAGTACGACTTGAAGTTTCGGACCCCGTGCGTATCGATGCCTCGCAAGCTGGCATAGACCAGCGGCTCAATGACGTCGTCCACATCGTCTGGCCGCAGGTCAGACCGCGTCAGCACCTGCCGGGCAAACTCCCGAAACTCACCGACTTCGATCACATGTTGTTCAGACATCGTTCTCACGTAGGGACAAGCCGGCAAGGCCAAGACGGTGGCCGGACTCGTTGACATGTTCAAGAAGTCCATCGACGCATCGCCATGACGGCGATATCGGCACCCAGCGTCACGGCCGGACGTGCACAGCGTACAGGCGTGCCTGCTTCATGTGCATCCTCAGTCGAATCACCTGTCCCTTCAGCGCAGACAGACTCGGCTGATGTTTCCAGCTCGGTTCAAACCTAAGGTTGTCAACGCCCCGGTGCCAGGGTGCATCACCACCTGAGTACCCGGGGAGCGGTGTACCCGCCGCATTGAGCAATTCAACTCGAACCTGGCCCTTGCTTCTGGCGTCGACGTTCAATTGCAGCCTCCCGCCATCCAATCGAAACGGTTTCGTGGTGACCGTTCCGACCTGATCGCCGGCCTCCAACGCAACAAACCCGTCCAGGCGCAGCCGAGCCAATCCGATACCGCCTTGCCTCACAAACCAGACACCCTTCTCGGCAGCACCGTGACGCTCGTTGTTCCCCCCGTAGTAAATCCAGTGCTGGTCTTTGTGGGTGATGAGCTGCGTCGTCGGAAAAACCATGTCCTTGTCCCAGGCCTTGGCTGGCCCACGCCTGACCAGTGGCTGTCCCGCATACACCCAGTGAAAGTCCCAGCCGATCCCGTCTCGGCTGGTGGCAATGTAGAAATTCTCGACGCTTCGCTCGTGTCGGGTGACATGGTCACTCTTGCGCCCTTCGCTGATGTCGGTTGGATATTCCAGCACCGACATCAAGCCAAAGTGAACCCCCTCATAGAGCCAGTCGGTCATGACATATATCTGACGTCGCAACGCCTGATTACGGACCCGTGCCAGGTACTCGGGATCCTTGAGCAATTCGCTGATCGGTGGCCGGTCGCTCGAGAGCTTTTCTTCACCATCGAGAACCCAATGGTGTTCCAGTTCCCACTTCGTGGGATCGGCCTTCACGTCGCGGTTGATCATGGTACGAACACCACGAACTTCCAGCGGCTTCTTGCCCACCGTGATCTTGACCCTGCCGGCCAGCGGGCCGCCTCCCCAACCAAAATCGGTCCGCGTAAACAGGCGATAGGCCTGCCTGCCGGGATCCCAGACAACCTGGTTCGTGAAATCGGCGGCGCGATACGTAACAGGCTTTCCGCGATTGTATGGCGTCCAGTGAATCCCGTCTGACGAATGGGCCAGCGCCGCACCGTTGACCTGGCAATCGCAATCGAAGGCGATCTTGTACCTGTGCGCCGGATCCGTCTCATGGTGGTCGACGGTGACGACGAGATTCGTGTCCCCACCTGTTGTCAGCCCCTTCAAAAGGGAAACCAGTGTGAAGTGAACCCCATCGCTCGATTCGCTGTATCCGCGGTGATAGTCGGCTCCGACTCCGATCTCATCATCCGTCAGTTTCTTGGTCTGGCGTCGCGAGCGGTCGTTGAACGAGACGCGATGCCACATTCGAAACTTCTTACGGCTCGCGTCGTAGTACACCGAAGCAAACAGCGGCCAGACATCGATACCGACCTTGCGACCACCGTCGGCGACCCGCGTGAAAGCAAGCGGCTTTCCCGCATTGGCCTTCACTGGAGTTCCCAGCCTGCGAGACACATTCTTCATCTCGGAGATCACATGATCATCCACCAGGAGCTGCTTCTGCAGTCCGAAGTGGACTGGCATGTCCGCGGCCCGCACCGACGCGGCGAGCGCAACCGTTACCACGCACCCCAACAACAGCCGGACGGAATCACTCTGACGGGTCATTCAAACTGCTCACCTGGTGAAGAGGGACGCGCGTCAGCAATTGACACCAACAAGCGCTACAGTGTTGAGTAACTCCCTGCTCGCGCGTTCGTCAGTGCGAGCCACAGTATATCGGCGAAGATAGATCGTAGCGATCTCCTCGAACTGCATGCTTGGGACACCGTGGAGACTGTCATGCCATGCATGAGGTCATTCGGAAAAGAAACATGAAGTCCGTGATCACGATCGCATCGCTCCTGACGCTCGCTTGTTCAGCCGTGTTACCGCTTGACCAGGTCGTGGCTGGCAAGCCGATCTGGCGAGAGACTCACAGAGCGTGGCCGACCACCGCGAACCAGATTCGATCGATGATCAGCACTGACGGCGGACTCTTCGTTGGAACAGCAGGGCCGACCGCGCGGAGTGCTCAGGTCTGGAAGCTCGCCCATCGCGGCTGGACGAAACACGCAGAGTTCCCATCCCTGAAGGCCGCCGTCCTCCAGGCGGACGCCAAGGGCAACCTCTTTGTCGGGACCGGCACGCCGCACAGCGCCGAGATCCCCGGCCGGGGCGCTGCGAAAGTCTGGAAGGTCGGCACAGACGGTACGAGGACCCTGCTGCGGTCATTCCCTCAACACGACATTGCGTACTCCATGACCTGGTTACGCGGAAAGCTCCACGTCGGGATGATGACAGAGGACATTCCGGGCAGAGCCGAACTCTGGCGGTTCGACGACCCGGGATGGACCAGGCTTGCCGGCCGGGGCGTCCCGGGATGGCCCGAGGGCAGCAGTTATGCTGGCGTTTACGAGCTATGGACCGATGGGTCGGCTCTCATCGCCGGCACCTTCAGCCGCACGACGGGAGATGGCGACGTCCTGAAACTCGTGGGCGATCGCTGGGTCGACCTGCACGCACCAGGCACTCGCTATGCACTCAGCTTTGTGAAATTCCGCGGACGGCTGGTGGTGTCGGTCTCCAACCCGGGCTCCCAACACGCAAACCCGGTCTTCTCTTTGCAAGACGACGGCCGTTGGAAGCCTCTCGGCCAAGCCCCGGCGGAGTGGAAGGGAGCCTACATTCCCAATCACATGATCGTCGATCGCGACGTCCTGTACCTCGGCATCGGCGGAAAGCGTGGAACGCTCTCGGTCTGGAAATTCGAAGGCAGATCCTGGGAGAAACTTGCCGGAGATGGCCTGTACGGTTCATGGGTCGATCCGCTCGTCAGCCAGGGAGCCGAGTGGGTTTATCGACTTACGCTTCACAAGGGCAAGCTCTACGCGGGCCTCGCCTCGGACAAGTCACCATTCCATGCGCAGGTGTGGGAGATGTCTCCATGAGGCTCCTCACCTGACACTCCGCTTCACACGTGAAGTGTGACAGCCGCCCCAATCAGAGATCACTGGGCAGAGGCCGGCGGCTCAGGGTCGCTTGGAATTCACGACGGGGCGGGCGCCGATGGGGCGGCTGCGTGACGAGCCTCTTGTGAGGCGATCTGAAGTCCTCGGCGACAGGTGCATGAAATGGGCATGTGCCGGATCTCTGGACACGAACAGCGGACGGACTCCAGTCACGCATCCCTTGCCGGGCCCCACCTGCCCCTTCAGGCCTCCCTGCTTGTTCCCCCAGAATGCGCAAAACTGCGCCCGCTGCAGGTGGTCGATCGCATAGCCGTCGACCAGAAACCCCGCTCCCGCGTTTTGCACGAACAGGCAATTGCTGACACGCACCTTGTCGAGATGCCACTTCATGAACAGGCCGTCACCCCATTTCTTGTCGACACCGCCGCCAAACGGCGCGAAGCCATTGTTGACGATTGTGCAGTGGTCAATCACACCGCTGATGGGGAGTCCTCGCTCACGGTCGCTGGCCGTCAGCAGACCGGACACCGGAAAGCTGATGCCCAGACGCTTGTTGTTCATGATGATGCAACGCCGGACCTGGAAGTTGACCAGTCGCTGAGTCTCGTGGTCGGGCTCAAAGTCGATCCCGCTCTGCGGGCTGGTCCCGTTCGTGTTGATCAACACCGCATTGTCGATCGTCAGGTTCTCGGCACTGATCACGCTGATCGCATTGCGATACGCGTTGGTGATCAACACCTCCTTGACCAGGATGTTCTTGTTGTATGACGACTTGGTCAGGCCGCCGATCATGATCCCATCGCCGCCTGTGTCCTGGATCCTGAGGCCGATCAGCTGCACGTCCTGGCATGCGTAGAGGATGATCGCGTGACGATGTTCACTTTTCTTGTAAGGCGATCCGCCGAGGAACAGGTCTCGCCGCATCTTCAGCGTCGCACCCTGCCCCCTGAGTTTCACGTTCTTCAGCGAGACGCCTCGAAACAGGTAGCCGTCTGTGTAAAAAGCTCGCCCAGGCTTCGACTCGATCACGACCCCTTTCTCAAAGAGAATCTCCTGGTCTGAAGCCAGCGAGATCGGGTTGATCAGCCAGGGAGTCCCCATGTCGGGAACCCAGATCCGCCTGGCCCCCGAGCTGATGGCTGATTGCAGGGCGGCCGTTGCATCACCGGCATCAAACGGCGCGTTGGCAATCCTCGAGGCGTCAAGATACCCGTCCGGGGCGGGTGTGGTGGCGCAGCCAGGCTCGCGCGCGTCAACGACACTCGTGACCAGGACGACAACCAGCGCACAAGACGCACGACTCCTCATGACGTGTCGGTCCTCTTCACACCACACCACGGACGGTCGGGTCGCCAGTGAACGCCTGCGAACGAATAGATCAGAGGATCTGCTCGATCACGCGGCCACGACTGATGGGCAGCGGACGCCCCGCGGTGTCATGCAACTCGGTGTCTGGCGAGTAACCCAGGCAATGAAAGACGGTCGCCATCAGGTCTCGAGGTTCCACACGACCAGAAACCGGGAAGGCCGCTCGATCATCGGATTGACCATGTACCACGCCACCCTGCACGCCACCTCCGGCCAGTGCGATCGAAAAGCAGCTGCCCCAGTGGTCGCGACCGGCTCGGGCGTTGAACTTGGGAGTGTGGCCAAACTCGCCGACCCAGAGAACGAGGGTCTCGTCGAGCATGCCACGCTCGTCCAGGTCAGTCAGCAATGCCGAATAGGCCTGGTCCATCCACGGCATCAGGTACCGCTTCAGCAGGTCGTTGTGCTTGTCGTGCGTATCCCAACTGCCGCCGTTGGGTTCATTCTCCACCTTGGCCCAGTTGATCTGAACGAGCGAGACACCCGCCTCGACAAGTCGCCTGGCCAGGAGCACGCTTTGGGCCCAACGGGTTCGTCCGTAGCGATCGCGCGTCTTGGCCGATTCTTGAGACAAGTCAAACACCGATCCGGACTGGGATCGATTCAAAAGACCAATCGCCTGCTGCCGCTCCCGATTCAACCGGGCCACCGCGGACGAATCAGCGATGCGGGAGGCACGTTGATTCACTTCCTTGAGCAACTCCAGTCGCTTATCCAGACGACGCTCGGTGATCTCCTTGGGCAACGCGAGATCGGGCACCTTGAAGTCGGCCTTGGACGGATCACATGTCAGCAGCCAGGGATCGTATTGCGGACCAAGCACGCCGGCGATCTGCCCCGGCCAGGGAATCACCCCCATGTTGGCGATGCGATTGGGAAGCGTGATGGCCTGGGGCAGGGCTCCGTATTCCTGGTCAATGTACTTCGCGATCGCTCCCCAGTGAGGAGCCAGGTTGGGCGCCTTCGAAATGGCACTCTCGGCGTTGAGCGGGATGTGCGGCACTCCGGTCATCATCTGGTAGCCGCTGGAGGAGTGTGCATTGTCGTTGGTGACCATGGCCCGCAGCACGGCGATCTTGTCAGTCAGTTGCGCCGTCCGGGGCATCAGTTCCCCGACGTGCAGACCGGGCGTCTTGCTGGCAATCGCCCCAAACGCACCACGGACTTCTTCAGACGCCTGCGGCTTGGGATCCCAGGTCTCGTGCTGGGGCGGCCCACCACCAAGAAACATCACGATCACGGACTTGGCCCGACCGAGTGCCGTTCCGGCCGAGCTCACCGGTTGTGTCGCAGCAACACCCTGCAATCCGAGCGACGAGACACCGAGTCCGGCCCCACCCAGAAGCCAATCACGCCGCGTCCAATGCTCCCGGTGATTTCTGCGCGGGATTCCCCGACTCTTCGCCATGTCCATCGCTCCGCCTGCAGACAACCGCCCTAACTCACCTTTCGGCTATGCATCAGCTTATCCCGCACCGGTTCGCATCACCATCCCACATTTCGCAGCCAGGAGCCGTCACTCGACTCGGATCGCTCCGGTCGATCATCGATCCGATTCTAGACCAATTGCGGGATCGGACGGCCGCTCGAGAGTATGGGGATCGGTCTGCCGGAATGGTCTTCGATTCCCAACTCGGGGTCGATCGCCAGGTGCCGATAAACGGTCGCCAGCAGATCCTGGGGCGTCACGGGATCGTGCAGCGGATGTTCAGCACGAGAATTCGTCTGGCCCACCACCTGCCCCATTCGCAAACCACCGCCAGCGACCAGGGCACTGAAGGCACCAGGCCAGTGATCTCGCCCGAGCCAAGGCCCTCCCTTCTTGCCAGGAAATGTCTGACGGTGGGTCAGGCGGGGAGTACGTCCGAATTCTCCACATGCGACGACCAGGATCCTGTCGCTGAGGCCCCGCTCGTCGATGTCCTCGATCAACGTGGTGATCGCCTGGTCATATAACGGAAATCGTTCCAGGTTCGCGCGGACCAGGTGAAACGGACCGGCATGGTCGTCCCAGCTGAAGTGGGGACTTTCGTCTGATGGGGCCGTGGCGTCGATGTTGATGACCGCCGCACCCGATTCGGCCAGCCGACGTGCCAGGAGACAGTTTTGCCCCCAGCGGTGGCGACCGTAACGGTCACGCATCGCTTCGGATTCACGCCCCAGGTCAAAAGCCCTGGCGATCTTGGCACTGGTGAGCAGGTCGAATGCGGCCATTCGAAAGTCATCAACCCCCTGCATCGAGCCCGTGAGATCGAGTTGCTGCCGGAATCGGTCAAACTGGCTGACGAGGGACCGTCGGTCATCCAACCGCTTACCATCGACTCCGGCTGCCAGGGTCAGGTTTTTTGGAGCATAGTTCTTCTTCGACGGGTCACCGGTGTGAAAGGCTTGGTGACTGAGACCCAGGTAGGTGGGCTTGGTCATGAATGGGGACTTGTGCACGCCAAAATACTGCGGCATCCCATCTGGACGCGGTCCCCTCACATGGCTCGCCACCATGCCGAAGTCTGGATGCTTGGAGCGGGCCTGCGAGGTGGGGTCCGGCTTGTCGGGGGTCTTGCCCGTCAACACCTCGATGCTGCCATCGTTGTGTGCCGACATCTCGTGGTGCAACGTGCGGATGACCGAGAACTTGTCCGCAATCCTCGCCTGCCGGGGAAAGTGCTCGACCAGGTCGATTCCGCTGACGTTGGAGGGGATGGGGTTGAAGGGGCCCCGGTATTCACTCGGGGCATCCGGCTTCATGTCGTAGGTTTCCAACTGGCTGGGTCCACCCCACATCCAGAACAGGATCACCGAGGTGTCGGCTGAGACAGTCCCCGCGGCTGCTCTCCGGGCGAGCAGGTCCGAGAGGGAGAGGCCGCCCAACGCGAGCGTACCGACCCGCATGAATTCGCGGCGTGGCATCGGTCCTGGGCAAAGTGGCGTCTTCATGACACTCAGAGTATCCCAGATTCTCGGGCCCGCATCACTCCCAAAGGACACGTAGAAGTTCTTCGACTGAAACGGATCGCGGGCTGCAACCTACCGCTGACCCTCCGGAGATCCGCCAGCCACGAATTGGAATCCGAACAGCCTCGCATCAGCCATTTCCACGCGTAGCCGTACCGGCTGGCTGGCCCATTTGCCAATGTCGCTTCCTGCCTTCCAATCGACGGACTTTCGAATCGAGTCCCCTGTGACCGGCACGCAGTCGCTCACTGAGAATTGCGGCAGCGGACGCCCCTCCGCGTCGAGCAACCCGACTCGCACGCGACCACCACGGCGAACTGTGACGTTCAGATGCAATCGGTTGCCTGCAAACCGCAACGGGGGGCTTGTGAAAGACCCGCCATCGGGACCAGGGGCAGCAGCGACGAACCGGTCGAGCCGCGACACAACGCGACTGTAGCGCCTCGCGTTTTTCGGCTTCGTCAGGTGCTCGAGTTCCGCCCCCTGGTGACGCAACGGCGAACCGGAATAGTACATCGACAACTCGTCGCCCATCCGGAGCATTCCCTGTCCCATGTAGAGGGAACCGCTGTCGAACGATGGCCCCGTGCCCAGGGCAATGAATGGTGTTGACGGATCCGGTCGCGACCAGCGAATGCCGTCACGGCTCACCGCGAGGCGAATATCGAGCGTATCCGGCTTGTGTTGATACAGGCTGGGGAACATCAGGTAGACGTTGGGCGCATGGGCGTACTTGATCGCCGCCGGGTTGTAGAGATCGCTGTCGTCCGGATCGTGGTCACCGGTTTGCGCAACGAGTTTCAGCGGGGCGAGACGAGAGAACTCGGTGCTCTCGGATCGCCCCAACGCCCGACCGCGCCCCCCGACTCGCCCAAAAACCACGTACCGCTTCCGCGAAGGGTCCCAGAACCCTGAGTACTGGCTGTCGGCAAATACGTTAATGATGGGCTTGGGAAACCGGGTCCACTTCAGTCCATCCGCGGAGAACATACCCGCGATGCGATGGGGACGCTGACCGGGAATGACAAACAGCCCCTGCCCGACGGCCTTGTAGCGGGCCCTGGCGGGTGCGTGGGGATCGACAAAGACTCCCGTGCCATGCACCCGCGACCGATTGCCCTGGTCCTTCGATCCGATCTGCCGAAACAGGATGTTGTTCCGTTTGCTGCCCTTGTACGAGAACATCTGCAATTCGGGTTTCGTCCAGCGAATGCCGTCACGAGACTCGGCGTAGCAAAAGGACGTGTCATCGGCCGTCGGCCAGCCATCGATGTCGTAGGCCTCGTACCACATCCGGAACCTGGCCTTGCGATCGACTCGCCCTCGATCCTGAACGACGTTGAACCAGTTGAGCGACGCGCTCTCCCACTCGCGATCACGTTTCAGGATCACATCGCCCGTCTTCCGTGGCGGCTGGACCCTGAGACGGACGCCACGCGACTCCGCCAGGAACAGCCCGTCCAGAATCAGTTGCCGGTCTGAACCCACGTCGATCGGCTCGGCCGCGGCTGCCCGCTCGCTGCATGCGAACACGAGTAGCGATGACGTCGCCATCGCCACCGCGACACGGCCCTGGGTTGATGAGTTGTACATGGTGCCAGACGCCCATTTCAGGAAAGGAAGTGTCGCCACTGATTCGTCGAATCACGGCCCATGGTGCATACTGGTATCACATCGGCTCGCGATCAGCGACATCATCACGTCTCCGACGAGAGAGAGTGCATGCCATCTCATACCGTTCTTCAACGACTGTCGATGGCCCGGGTACCCGGTTGGCGGCTCGCCCGCCCTGCCCTGGTGATGCTTTTCGTTCTGTCAATCGGTCTTCGAGCGACGGCCGACGAGCGGTTGCACCTCGTCACCGATGGCCGGGGCAACGCGACGATTGTCCTGCCCGACGTGCCGACGCCGCTGGAGAAGTCGGCCGGCGTCGACCTGCAACGCTGCTTGAAGAAAATGTCGGGTGCCGAGCTGCCCATCGTGGCCGAAGCCACTCAGCCGACGGGCATTCGAATTGAAATCGGAGCAACGAAACAGGGCCGTCGATCACGAGATCTGCTTCGAAAAGCGAATCATCGAAGTGAAGAAGCCTGTGAGATCAGCGTGACCGACAGAGGTATCGTCCTGGTCGGACGCAACGACCCCGCGACGGGGCATGCAGTCTATTCGTTTCTGCAGCAGCTGGGAGTCCGGTGGCTGCAGCCGTCACTCGCCTGGGAAGTCGTTCCTCGGCGCAAAAGCGTATCGGTCCGAATCGGCCAGCAAGTGATGGCTCCCCACTTC
>MDTE01130018.1_pt1 | contig 10729 bp, 9 predicted proteins | sample 811231 | NCBI WGS metagenome assembly MDTE01 (sample SAMN05326651, study PRJNA326480) | marine metagenome | isolation source: seawater | place: Indian Ocean: Red Sea | collected 2010 | reverse complement strand
TTCTGTCAAAGTCCTGTTCAATACTGGCTGTAAATCCATAGTCAACAATGTTTTTAAAATTATTAATTAAGAAATCATTGACCAAAAAACCGATGTCTGTTGGAACCAGTTTACCCTTTTGAGAGCCTATTTTTTCAGACTGAGTCTCTAAGGTTAGTTTATTGTCTTGCAAAACAAGTTGTTTAAAATAACGCTCATCTCCTTCATGAGTCCCTTTAGCAACATACTTTCTATTGAGGACAGTTGATATGGTTGGTGCATAGGTAGATGGTCTGCCAATCCCGAGTTCCTCTAATTTTTTTACCAATGATGCTTCAGAATACCGATATGGTGGACGACTAAAACGTTGAGTTGCAACAACGCGTTTTGCATGCACGGTCTCGCCTTGCTTCATCGCTGGTAATAGCGATTCATCTTCCTCTGAAGGGTCATCAACACCTTCTAAATATAATTTTAAAAACCCATCAAAAACCACAACTTCTCCACGAGCAGTAAAGTCATGGCTGTGTTGATCTGTCACAATCCGTGCAACTGTTCTTTCTAGTTTTGCCTGACTCATCTGCGAAGCCAAGGTACGTTTCCATATCAATTCATAGAGTCTTTTCTGATCAAACTCTACATCTACATTTATTCGACTCAAGTCGGTAGGGCGAATGGCTTCATGCGCTTCTTGTGCACCTTTTTTAGATGTTTTATATTGATGTATTCGCACGTATTCCTTACCGTAGTTACTTTCGATAACCGATGCGGCTTGGCCTAAAGCCTGTTTGGAAAGGTTAACACTGTCTGTTCGCATGTATGTAATCAAACCTGCTTCGTACAAACGTTGGGCATTTTGCATGGTCCGACTTACAGAAAATCCGAGTTTTCGCGATGCTTCTTGCTGTAATGTTGAGGTAGTAAAAGGTGCTGCCGGCGATTTGGTCGCAGGCTTTTTATCGATGGAAGAAACTTGAAAGATGGCATCGATATTCTGTTCTAAAAACGACGATGCTTCTTGCTCACTGCTAAAAGTTGTAGCCAATTCTGCTTTGAAAGACTTTCCTTCAGCAGTAACAAAAATTCCCTGCACTTTAAATGTGTCTTTGGGAACAAAGCTTTCGACTTCACGCTCACGCTCAACAACCAAACGAAGGGTAACAGACTGCACACGACCTGCAGACAAACCGCCTTGTACTTTACGCCACAGTATTGGTGACAATTCATAACCTACGAGTCGGTCTAAAACCCGCCGTGCTTGTTGAGCATCAACTAAGTTTTGATCGATTTGTCGTGGATGCTCAATTGCATAATTTATTGCAGTCTCTGTAATTTCGTTAAATACTATTCGTTTTGTCTTTTCTTTTTGCAACTCTAAAATATTGGAAAGATGCCAGGCAATGGCCTCCCCTTCCCTGTCTTCATCACTAGCAAGCCAAACAGTATTTGACTTTTTTGCAAGACTCTTTAACTCAGAAACAATTTTTTTCTTATCATTTGAAACTGTATATTTAGGTAAAAAGTTTTGCTCAACATCAACTCCTAACTCTTTGTCTGGAAGATCCAAAACATGTCCATAACTAGACACCACTTTAAAGTCTGGACCAAGAAATTTTTCAATGGTTTTTGCTTTAGCTGGAGACTCCACAATAACGAGGTTTTTAGACATAATCTTGAGTGAAAATGGAGACAAAAGTAGTAGAATTATTTTTTAACAAACAAAATTTTTAATCTGAATCACGTTAATTTCCTTGAAAAAATGGAGAAATTCATTTCTCAAAATCCATTAATTTTTTGATAAAATTGCTACACTTTTGACAATTGCAAAAGACCTGCTGAACTATGACTGACCGACTCTACTTAAGTACTTTATAACAGAGCTTTATTTTAGCTAATATTCAAATGTATTTATAATATTCTTACTCTTTCTTAGCAATAAAGTTTGGAATATCCTCAAATATCACAACACACTGTTCTTAATTTTACGCCATTATTTATTAAACACTTGAAGACTATATACTTTGAAGTTTAAAAATTACTTCCTAACAAACCAATTAGATTACATAAACAGAATACAAATACTGACAAAATGTCGGTATTTTTGTATTTTTGCTTTCTTTATAAATTAATACAATTAGATTGTACTCAGAAACAAAACATGAAAAAAATCCCTACCAATACAATGGGGAAATTTTTAATGCCCAAGATTCAAAAAGGGATAGTAAAAAGATGTACATTGAAAGTTATGGTTGTCAGATGAACTTTTCAGATAGTGAAATTGTTACATCAATTTTAGGAAAAGCTGGATTCACAACCACCAATAAGCTTGCAGAAGCTGACTTAGTACTTATAAATACCTGTTCGATTCGTGAAAAAGCAGAACTAACTGTCAGAAAAAGATTGGAACAATTTAACGGTATCAAAAAAAATAATCCCAGCTTAAAGGTTGGGGTATTGGGTTGTATGGCAGAGCGGCTTAAATCAAAGTTTCTTGAAGAAGAAAAAATTGTTGACCTCGTTGCTGGACCAGATGCCTACAAAGATCTTCCAAATCTCGTGAGAGATGTAGAACAGGGAAGTGACGCTGTGAATGTTATTTTATCTAAGGAAGAAACTTATGGGGACATTCGGCCTGTTCGTCTACATTCTAATGGGGTTACTGCCTTTGTATCCATTACACGAGGTTGTGATAATATGTGTACTTTCTGCGTGGTACCCTTCACACGAGGTAGAGAGCGCAGTCGTGATCCAAAAAGTATTTTAAAAGAAATAAATGATCTAAACGAAAGTGGATTCAAAGAAGTCACTCTTCTAGGTCAGAATGTTGATAGTTATTTGTGGTATGGAGGGGGTCCAAAAAAAGATTTTATTAAGGCTACAGACCTACAAAAGAAAACGGCAATAACCTTTGACAAACTTCTAGACATGGTTGCCAGTGAGCAACCAAATATGCGTATCAGATTTTCCACATCAAATCCACAAGATATGACCATGGATGTTCTTTATGTTATGCGCAAACACAAAAATATTTGTAACTATATACATTTGCCTGTACAGTCAGGAAGTGATAATGTTCTTAAGGCGATGAACCGGCAACATACAAGAGCAGAGTATATCGAACTAATTGATCATATTCGTAGAATATTACCTGACTGTGGAATTTCACAGGATATGATCAGTGGATTTCCTAATGAAACAGAGCAAGACCACCAAGACACCCTTAGTCTGATGGACTATGTTAAATACGACTTTGGATTTATGTTTATGTACTCAGAACGCCCAGGAACTCCAGCCGCAAAAAAACTTGAGGACAACATCCCAGAGAACGTTAAAAAAATCCGTTTACAAGAAATTGTCAAAAGACAACAACAACATAGTTTGTATCGAACTCAGCGGTTTGTTGGTCAAACGGTAGAGGTTTTAATTGAAAAAGAATCTAAAAAATCAAAAAAACACTGGAGTGGACGAAATGAGCAAAATACAGTTGTTGTTTTCCCAAAGGAAAACTTTAAAATTGGGGATTTTGTTAATGTTAAAATCCACGATTGTACATCTGCAACTCTAATCGGTAAAGCCTTATAGTTATGGACAAAATTCAATCGATCAAACAACGCTTCGAAATCATTGGGAATGACCCCCAGCTCAATAGAGCAATTGGGAAAGCGATTCGGGTTTCCCCAACCGATATTTCTGTTTTAGTAACTGGCGAAAGTGGAGTCGGTAAAGAGAGTATTCCTCGAATAATTCATCAACTTTCATTACGAAAACACGGGAAGTTTATCGCAGTAAATTGCGGTGCTATTCCAGAAGGAACAATTGATTCAGAACTGTTCGGTCATGAAAAAGGAGCCTTTACTGGTGCTACTTCCACGCGAAGCGGCTACTTTGAAGAAGCTGATGGAGGTACCATATTTTTGGATGAAGTCGGTGAATTACCCTTAACAACTCAAGTCCGCTTGTTAAGGGTCTTGGAAAATGGTGAGTTTTTGAAAGTCGGTTCTTCACAAGTTCAAAAAACAAATGTGCGAATTGTAGCAGCTACTAATCTTGATATGCCAAAAGCCATTCAAGAAGGAAAATTTAGAGAAGACTTGTTTTATCGATTGAGTACTGTCGAAATTATACTTCCCCCACTGCGAGAAAGAAATGGAGATATTCATTTGCTATTTCGAAAGTTTGCAGCAGATTTTGCTCAGAAATATAAAATGCCAACTGTGCGTTTGGACGAACAGGCACAACAACTCTTAGAAAGGCAACAATGGCATGGGAATATCCGACAGCTTCGAAATGTGGCCGAACAACTATCTGTTTTAGAGCAAGATCGTGCAATCGGAGTCGAAATCTTAGAATCGTACCTGCCGGAGCAAAATAAACGTTTACCAGTCGTGGTTCCTTCTATTTCTGAAGGTGGTAGTGATTTTAGTTCAGAACGTGAAATTTTATATAAGGTTCTATTTGACATGAAATCTGACTTAAACGACTTAAAACAGCTCACTTTGGAGTTGATGAATTCTTCTAGTACAGAGCAGGTTCGCTCCGACAATGAAGGCCTGATTCAAAAAATTTATGGTGAAGAACAAAACCAACCCGAACGCTTACTCCCCTCTAGAAATGAGACAAATTCCTATCCAAAAAAGACAGATGACAACTTTGACTATGCCGAGGAAATCGAGGAAGAAGAAACCTTAAGTTTAATTGACAAAGAACTAGAACTAATCAAAAAGGCATTGGAACGCAACAAAGGTAAACGCAAAGCCGCGGCCGTCGAGCTCGGTATTTCTGAGCGTACACTTTACAGAAAAATCAAACAGTTTGATCTCGATTTATAATGAAAAAAGGTACATTATTATTTTTATCTTTATTGGTGTGTGGATGTAAATTTTATTCATTTACTGGGGCTTCTATCCCTGAAAATGCCGAAACAGTACAAGTAAACCTTTTCAAAAATGACGCAGCCAACTCTATAGGTTCAACATTTGAACCAGGGCTTGACAGAGATTTTACAAATTCAATGCAAGAGGTGTTACTTAACCAAACAAATTTAGAGTTGACAGGGGTCAATGGGGATTTGATTTACGAAGGCGAAATCACAGAGTATCGAGTAACGCCAACAACAGCAACTGCTCAACAAACTGCAGCACAAAATAGGTTAACAATCTCCATCAACGTTAGATTTATAAACAGTGATAATGAAGAGGACAATTTTGAAAAAAGATTTTCTCATTTTTATGATTATCCAGATAACGCACAACTGCAAAGTGTAAAAGCCGATGCACACAGTGAAATTTTTGAGCGCATTACGCAAGATGTTTTTAACCAATCTCTAGCCAAATGGTAAACGAAAAGCAAAAAATTGAAGAGTTACAGAATTTAGCTAGATACAAACCTAATGAAGCGCTGATTGCAGTAAAAAAAATGATCAAGAAATATCCTTATTTTATGGCCGCGCGCGTTTTGGAATTGGACATTCTGAAAACCTCAAATCAAAAAGGTTATAAACATGCACTTCGTGCCTGTGTGTTGCAAACGACTGACCGAAATGTTCTTTACCAACATCTAGAAAATCTTGCACTAAATTTGGAAAATGATCCGCAAAAAATCACTATTCCCAATGAAAAAAATATGCACTCATTCTTGCAATGGTTGAATCTAATTGACGATAAAACTGCAAATAGAATTCCGTCAAAATTTGACTGGATAGATAATTTTTTAGCTCAAAATCCAAAAATTAGTCCTTCTAAAAGCACTCATTTAAAAAAAGATTTTTCGAGTGATAAAAAACTGTCAAAAAATGAAATTATGACAGAAACGCTTGCACATTTGTATTGGAAACAAAAAAAGTATAACGAAGCTATAAAGGCATTCAAAATTCTCTCTTTGAAATATCCAGAAAAAAGTAGTTTATTTGCAGACCATATTAAGCAAATAAAGACAGAAGAGTCGAAATAATTTTATATGAGTACATTTTCTATTTTTATCACCCTTATTATTGTAGTATCATTTCTTTTGGTGCTTGTTATTATGGTTCAAAATCCTAAAGGAGGTGGTCTTTCTTCCTCTTTTGGTGGTGGTGGACAACAGGTTGGGGGTGTTCAAAACACTTCAGACTTCCTAGATCGTAGTACATGGGTGCTTGCTAGTTTATTATTAGTACTCATTCTATTGTCAAACTCAATGGTATCACGTCCTGGTAACCTAGAAGATTCTAGCTTATTGAGTGACCAGGCTACTGAAGAGATTTTTACACAAGAAATTCCAGAGGAATTACCTCAAGTATTTCCTGAAGAAATTCCCCCTGAGTAAGCAATCTGGATAATTTAATTCAAAATGTCATTATGTCACGATTTGACAGCTGATTTTATAAAATTTTCACTGGCACGATTAGTGCTAAATAATTTCTAAAATTAAATTAAATTATGAGTAAATTGAAAATAAAACCTTTAGCTGACCGAGTAGTTGTAATCCCGCTTGAAGCCGAAACAAAAACTGCTTCAGGGATCATTATTCCTGATACTGCAAAAGAAAAACCGCAAAAAGGAACAGTAGCTGCTGTAGGTCCTGGCACGAAAGACGATCCAATCACTGTTAAAGTTGGTGAAACTGTTCTTTATGGAAAATACTCTGGAACAGAGCTTAAACTCGACGGAACAGATTATTTAATAATGCGCGAAAGCGATATACTAGCAATTGTATAAACAAAAAAAAATGGCAAAAGATATTCAATTTGATGTACAAGCTCGTGAAGGGCTTAAGCGGGGTGTAGATGCCCTTGCAAATGCTGTAAAAGTTACTCTTGGTCCAAAAGGCAGAAATGTCATTATCGATAAATCTTTTGGTGGCCCGCAAGTCACTAAAGACGGTGTAACTGTTGCAAAGGAAGTAGAACTCGAAGATGCCCTTGAAAATATGGGTGCTCAAATGGTAAAGGAAGTAGCATCCAAAACAAATGATTTGGCTGGTGACGGGACAACGACTGCTACAATTTTGGCGCAAGCTATTGTGCATGAAGGTCTCAAAAACGTTGCTGCTGGAGCAAACCCAATGGACCTTAAGCGTGGTGTAGACAAGGCTGTTGAGGCAATTGTTAAAGACCTCGATAAGCAAGCTGTTCAAGTGGGTGATTCTTCTGAAAAAATTAAGCAAGTTGCCTCAATTTCAGCAAATAATGATGAAACCATAGGAACACTAATTACAGAAGCTTTTGAAAAAGTTGGTAAGGAGGGTGTCATCACCGTTGAGGAAGCCAAAGGTACCGACACTTATGTAGATGTGGTAGAGGGAATGCAGTTTGACCGCGGTTATTTGTCGCCATATTTTGTGACAAATTCTGAGAAAATGGAAGCTGACCTCGAAAGCCCATATATCTTGTTGTTTGACAAAAAGATCTCTACGATGAAAGATCTTTTACCCATCTTAGAGCCTGTTTCACAAACTGGTAAACCTCTTGTTGTTGTAGCGGAAGATGTAGACGGAGAAGCATTGGCAACACTTGTTGTAAATAAGCTAAGAGGCACACTCAAAATCGCTGCTGTCAAGGCTCCTGGTTTTGGAGACCGCCGCAAAGCTATGCTTGAAGACATTGCTATTCTTACTGGAGGAACTGTAATTTCAGAAGAACGTGGGTTCACTCTTGAAAACACAACCATCGATATGCTTGGTACTGCGGAGAAAGTCACCATCGACAAAGACAACACAACTATTGTAAATGGGAATGGAGATGCAGAAGCAATTAAAGCGAGAGTGAACCAAATCAAAGCTCAAATTGATACCACAACGTCTGACTATGACAAAGAAAAGCTCCAGGAGCGATTGGCTAAATTGGCTGGTGGTGTAGCTGTTCTATATGTCGGTGCTGCCTCAGAAGTTGAAATGAAAGAAAAGAAAGACCGAGTTGATGATGCATTACATGCTACTCGTGCCGCTGTAGAAGAAGGAATTGTCTCTGGTGGTGGAGTTGCTTTGTTAAATGCGCGTAGGGTCATTCAAAAGATTAAAACTGAAAACCCAGATGAAGCAACTGGAAATCAAATCGTATACAGTGCTGTAGAAGCACCCTTGCGAACAATAGTGTCCAATGCCGGAGGAGAGGGATCAGTTGTTGTATCAAAAGTAGAAGAAGGAAAAGCTAACTTTGGTTATGATGCAAAATCCGAGAACTATGTCGACATGCAAGATGCTGGGATTATTGATCCCAAAAAGGTAACTCGTGTCGCCCTAGAAAATGCAGCTTCTGTTGCTGGGATGGTACTCACCACTGAGTGCGCCTTAGTAGATATTAAGGAAGATGCACCACCTGCTGCTCCGCCAATGGGCGGTGGTATGCCAGGAATGATGTAACAAAACACAACTAAAATCACTGCCCCGAAAGGGGCAGTTTTATTGTATGACATTTGATTCATTGCTCAATATCATTGACAAAAAACTCTGTTCTGATATAAGTCAATCAGAAGGATTGCAATTTATTTGTCAACTTCTCCATGATCACATTGAACATTACGACTGGGTGGGTTATTATTTACATGATCCAGAAAAAAAAGAGCTGATTTTAAGAACCTATGTCGGCGAGCCGACAAATCACAAAAACATCCCATTTGGAAAAGGGATTTGTGGTCAGGTTGCTCTAAGTAATGAAAATTTTATAGTTGATGACGTAAATACAGAGGACAACTATATTGCGTGTAGTTTGGATGTGAAATCCGAAATTGTAATTCCACTATTCGTTAACAAAAACAACATTGGACAAATCGATATTGACTCAAATCGATTGCGAGCTTTTTCGGAAAAGGACGCTGCTTTTTTGAGCGAAGTTAATCATCTTGTATCGATTCATTTATTTTAGTCAATAATCTCAATCTAGAATACGGTTGAAAATTGCTACTTTTGCAACCTATTTGGAGTATATGCAAGATTCAATCCGCATTTCATCAGCACTGATTTCTGTTTTTGACAAGAAAGGTCTGGATCCCATCGTTGAAAAACTCTATCAACTTGGGGTTACTATCTATTCCACGGGCGGCACTGCTGATTACATAGATTCCTTAGGTATCGAAGTCATTCGTATTGAGTCGATTACGGACTATCCTTCAATCTTAGGAGGCCGTGTAAAAACACTTCACCCTAAAGTTTTTGGCGGTATTCTTAATCGAAGAAATAATATCAGTGACCAGGAAGAGATCTCCACTTACAACATTCCATCAATAGATTTGATAATTGTTGATTTATATCCTTTTGAAGAAACTGTTGCTGGTGGTGGTACGGAAAAAGAAATCATAGAAAAGATTGACATTGGCGGAATTGCCTTGATTCGAGCCGCAGCTAAAAATCATGCCGATGCGGTGTGTGTAGCTTCTAAATCTGAATACAAGCTGCTATCTTCTTTACTAATTGACCAAAATGGAGCATTTACTCTCGAACAACGCAAATATTTCGCAAAGCATTCATTTAACGTATCTTCTCATTACGACAGTGCAATCTTTAACTACTTTGATAATGGAGCATCATCATTAAAGCTTAGTATTCAGAAGGGGCATCAGCTTAGATATGGTGAAAATCCTCATCAGGAAGGATATTTCTTTGGCGACCTAGAGCAATTGTTTGACAAACTTAATGGAAAAGAATTGTCCTATAACAACCTGCTAGATATCGACGCTGCCCTCAACTTGATGGAAGCCCATGAAGAAACCGACCCAACCTTTGCCATTCTAAAGCACAACAATGCCTGTGGACTTGCTACCAGAAACACGCTCACTGACGCTTTTACTGCTGCGCTAGCTGCTGATCCAATCTCTGCTTTTGGAGGAATTTTGATTGCTAATCGTCAAGTTGATATCGAAACAGCACGACAAATCCATGAATTGTTCTGTGAGGTTGTAATTGCACCATCATTTGATGAAAAAGCATTAACCTTACTCAAAAACAAGAAAAATAGAATTTTATTATCTCAGAAAACAAACACACATACAGTTAAACTGGTTCGGAGCTGTCTTAATGGATACCTCGTGCAAGAAAAAGATCAAGTTATTGATCATGAAAAAATGCTACAAACTGCAACAGCTACAAAACCATCAAAAGGTCAAGTCGAGGATATGTTGTTTGCCTCTAATATCTGTAAAAACACAAAATCAAACACTATAGTATTGGCAAAGGGCTTACAATTGCTTTCGTCAGGGACTGGTCAAACGTCTAGAGTTGATGCGTTAAAGCAAGCAATTAAAAAAGCAGAAATTTTTGGATTTGATTTAGATGGAGCAGTCATGGCAAGTGATGCGTTTTTTCCTTTTCCAGACTGTGTAGAGATTGCCCACAAAGCTGGTATAAAAGCTGTCATTCAGCCAGGAGGATCAATTAAAGACCAACAGAGTATCGATTATTGCAATGCCAATCAAATGGTCATGGTGATGACAGGTGTGCGCCATTTTAAACATTAATTCGTATAATTACACTATAATTTAGGCTCTATTATGGGTTTTTTCGATTTCTTAACTGAAAACATTGCGATTGACTTGGGTACTGCTAACACCCTGATTATCCATAATGACAATGTGGTTGTTGATAGCCCATCAATCGTTGCACGTGATCGTGTAACAAATAAAATCATTGCTGTTGGACATGAAGCTGCTTTGATGCAAGGGAAAACACATGAGAACATTAAAACTATACGGCCCCTCAAAGATGGTGTCATTGCTGATTTCGACGCCTCTGAGCAGATGATAAGTATGTTTATCAAAAACATTCCAGCACTTAATAAACG
>MDTE01122108.1_pt1 | contig 10729 bp, 6 predicted proteins | sample 811231 | NCBI WGS metagenome assembly MDTE01 (sample SAMN05326651, study PRJNA326480) | marine metagenome | isolation source: seawater | place: Indian Ocean: Red Sea | collected 2010 | reverse complement strand
CCATTTTTGGTCTGACCCAAATGAACTTAGGTCGTTGTTCTGCCAGAAACACAAATTATCTAAACAGCCCTATCAATTTATTCTTGACGAAATGTCGCTTTTGGACACATCCGACCCCATTGAAAGAGCATTATTTTTAGAACGCAATTACTTTCTTAAAGACCACAATTTTGCATATACTGACAAATTAAGCATGGCCTCCGGAGTTGAAGTAAGAGTTCCCTTTCTGGACACTGACCTTGTTAAGACTTTAGCGAAAGTCTCCAGCAGTAAAAAACAATATGGGCACATTGGTAAATTTATTTTAAAAAAAATTGCAGAACTATATTTGCCACACTCTATTATATATAGACCTAAAACAGGTTTTGGCGCACCTCTTCGCAAATGGTTGCGCGGTGATATGGCAAAATACCTAGATAATAAGCTTTCAAAAAAAAATATAATAAAACGAGGTATTTTTAATTACTCTCAAATAAGAAAATTAATTGAAGACGACAGAAAGGGTATTCGTGATAACTCTTATACACTTTATGCTCTTATCTGCATTGAGGTATGGTTTGAGATATTTATAGATGGTCGTGATAACTTTATAAATAAGTCAGAACTATCTTTATGCAAAAGATTATAAGCAGATGCAACTTCACGGAATAATAAAATGTATAGAGTTCTAATAGTTTTTGGTACAAGGCCGGAAGCAATTAAAATGGCACCAGTTATTAAAAGTCTCTTACTGTCCAAAATTATAGAAACAAAGGTCTTAGTTACAGCCCAACATCGCACAATGTTGGACCAAGCCTTAAATCTTTTCAATATTGTACCCGACTATGATCTGGATCTAATGCGCAGTAACCAGAGCCTCTTTGAGATTACAAATGGAGTTTTTAGTGGTGTTCGCCCTATTTTAGAGGAATACAAGCCTAACATTATCTTAGTCCATGGTGACACTACTACGGCAATGGCGACTACACTATCTGCATTTTATTCAAAAATTCCGGTAGGTCATGTAGAGGCAGGGCTTCGTACAGGAGACATGCAATCTCCTTGGCCAGAAGAAATGAACCGACGTTTTGTTAGCATGACTGCAAGTTTACACTTTGCACCCACCGATATTGCTAAAAACAACCTTCTCCGTGAGGGTGTAGACCCTAAAACAATATTTGTAACTGGAAACACAGTGGTTGATGCTTTAATGTTGATATCATCTAAACTTGCAGCTGACGCTGAACTTACAGCATTATATGACAGTCAATACAGAATTGATAAAAAGAAAAAGCTTGTTTTGGTTACTGGACACAGAAGAGAAAACTTTGGTACGGGTTTCGAACGAATTTGCCAAGCAATCTTCCACCTTTCCAAACGTGAGGATATACAAATCATATACCCAGTCCACCTAAATCCAAATGTGCAGGAGCCAGTGAGAAAAATTCTTGCTGGCCAGAGTAATGTGTTTCTTATTGAACCATTAGAATATTTGCCATTTGTACACCTAATGCATCGATCGTATTTAATTCTTACAGATTCAGGTGGGATCCAAGAGGAAGCGCCTTCACTGGGCAAACCAGTACTTGTCATGCGAGAGACTACAGAAAGACCTGAAGCTTTAGGTTCTGAATCTGTAAAGCTAGTTGGCACAGATGTCAGAGCAATTATAGATTCCGTAACATCTTTACTCGAAGATCACAAGGCATACCAAATAATGGCAAATGCGACCAACCCTTACGGAGATGGTTTTGCTGCGAGTAGAATTCTCAAAATAATTTTAAAACAAGCCACTAGCCAAAAAGGTAAAAGAAAATGATGAACTTTTCTAAAATCTCAGTAATTGGACTGGGTTATATTGGGCTACCTACTGCTGCGATGTTCGCGTCTTGTGGTATAGAAGTTGTAGGGGTAGATGTTGACCCCAATGTTGTTACAACTATCAACTCTGGACGTGTTCATATCACAGAGCCTGATTTGGAAGCTATTGTTTATAAGTCGGTAAATGAGGGAAAGCTACGTGCAACGCTAATACCTGAAGCTGCACAAGTTTTTTTAATATCTGTTCCAACCCCGATACATAATAACACCCAAGAGCCAAATCTTGACTATATTCAGGCTGCAGCAAATTCTATCGCTCCAGTTATTGCACGGGACAATCTAGTGATTTTGGAGTCCACTGTCCCAGTTGGGACGACTGAGAAACTTTGCCGCTGGTTATCTCTAAAGAGACCTGATTTAACTTTCCCTAACACGAATGGCGAGTCATCTGATATTCGTATTGCGCATTGTCCAGAGCGAGTCTTGCCAGGCAAGGTAATGCATGAACTTATTGAAAATGATAGAATCATTGGTGGAATGTCACAAAAATGCGCTAAGTTAGCGAAAGAATTATATTTTTCGTTTGTCCGTGGAAAATGTGTTATTGCGTCTTCTCCACGGGTTGCCGAGTTAGCTAAACTCACTGAAAATAGCTTTCGGGACGTAAATATCGCTTTTGCTAACGAGCTTTCATTAATTAGCGATGAATTAAACGTTAATGTTTGGGAGTTAATTGCCCTTGCAAACCGCCATCCTAGAGTAAATATCCTTGAACCGGGTGCCGGTGTTGGAGGTCATTGTATAGCTGTTGACCCGTGGTTTATTGTTGCCTCTTCTCCTAAAAATAGTAACCTAATTAGGACAGCTCGCGACGTTAACGATAGAAAACCAAAATGGGTCCTTCAAAAGTTTCGTGAATATATTCATTTATGTTTAGAAAACAATATAGGAAAAGGTCCTGAAGAAATTACAGTTGCCATTTTTGGCTTAAGTTTTAAACCAGATATTGATGATCTTCGTGAAAGCCCAGCACTAGCTATTGCCGAAACTATACATAGTGAGCATAGTGGCCCAATCTTGATATACGAACCAAATCTTTCATCGCTGCCTTCTTCGCTACATAATGCCAAGCTTGTTTCAATAGATATAAAAACTCCAGCAAGCATTTCTTTAATGCTTGTTGCTCACTCTATTTTCCAAAACCTACCTAAGCCTGAAGGTTACTTAATAGATACAAAAGGAATTTGGAAAAGTAATTTAAATACAATATCATAATAAAGTTAATTTTATAATAATACTGTGTTAGGTTTTCAAAATGAAACAAGTTTTCCAGTCTTTAAAAAACGGTAAAACCACAGTCCAGGACGTTCCCTCTCCAATTTGTAGAGATGGTCATGTTGTCGTAGCAAGTAATTTGAGCCTTGTTTCCTCAGGAACTGAAAGGATGCTAATTGATTTTGGCAAGAGTAATTTTTTTCAAAAAGCTAAGTCTCAACCTGACAAAGTTAGGGAAGTCATAGAGAAAGCTAAAACTGATGGATTAGTCGCCACTATAGACGCTGTCCGATCAAAGCTAGATCAACCATTTACTCCAGGATATTGTAACGTTGGCAGAGTTATAAAGTCTAGGGTTAACGGTATAAGGCCAGGAGATCGCGTTGTTTCTAATGGTTATCATGCAGAAGTAGTTCATGTTCCCAAACACTTATGTGCTAAAATTCCCAAAAGTGTATCCGATGAAGTAGCATCTTTCACTATTTTAGCAGCAATTAGCATGCATGGTATCAGACTTGCTGGTCCTATGATTGGAGAGACAGTTGCTGTAACCGGGCTAGGGCTCATTGGCTTATTAACAGTTCAAATTTTGCGTGCACATGGTTGCAAGGTTTTGGGGATAGATATTGATCCAAGCCGCCGCTCACTTGCGGCCTCTTTTGGGGCTAAAGTTGTTGATCCAACTGATGAAAAAAATTTATTATTGGTTGCATCCCAGATATCACGTAACAAAGGTCTTGACGCGGTCATCATTACAGCATCTTCCCAATCAAACGAAATTATATCAAAAGCAGCTCAAATGTGTCGCAAGCGCGGCAGGATTGTCCTAGTCGGCGTTGTTGGTCTAGACTTGAGAAGATCGGATTTTTATGAGAAAGAGTTAACCTTTCAAGTTGCATGTTCATATGGACCTGGTCGATATGATAAAAATTATGAAATAGGAGGCAACGATTATCCGATTGGTTTTGTAAGATGGACTGAGCAAAGAAATTTTGAGGCCGTTCTTGATCTAATGGAAACTGGTGCAATCGACACTGCGTCATTGATTACTCATAGGTTTGCCCTAGAAGATAGCCCGACGGCGATGGAACTAATATCTTCAAGATCATCAGCGCTTGGTGTGCTAATTGAATACCCAAAAGAGAAGACTGATGTTGAGCTAGCAAGCCCATTGCTTGTACTTTCCAAAAATGAAGACACAACAAGCGTTCAATCAATTGCATTTCTGGGTGCTGGTAATTATGCGAGCCGTTTCTTAATCCCAGCATTTAAGAAAATAGGCGCTGAGTTACATACCATTGTTAGTCAAGGTGGAGTTAATGCGTCCTATAACGGTAAAAAGCATGGATTTAAGAATGCTTGTACGGATGAAGCATTGGTCATGGCTAACCCAAATATTGACACAGTGGTGATAGCCACACAACACGATCTACATGCGCGTCAAGTTATTGCAGCACTTGAAGCAGGTAAGAATGTATTCTGCGAAAAGCCTTTATGTATTACTTCAAGTGAGTTACAGACTATCCGAGAAATCTATGCAAAACACTCAGACCAAAAACTTTTTGTAGGCTTCAATCGTAGATATTCGCCGCTAGTTCGTAAGATGAAAGAATTGTTGACATTAAATGATGAGCCAAAATCTATCATAATGACAGTAAATGCAGGCCAAATTCCGTCATATCATTGGACTCAGGATCCAGCACAAGGTGGAGGAAGAATAATAGGCGAAGCATGTCATTTTATTGACTTGGCTTGCCACTTAGTTGGAAAAAAATGTTTAAATAGCTTTGCGATTGCAAACGAACATCCAAAGTCTACTGAAAAACTCTTTGATACTGCAACAATAAACATTTCTTTCGTTGAAGGCTCGACTGCTAGCATTCATTATCTTGCAAACGGCCACAAAGGTTTTCCGAAGGAGAGGATCGAAATTTTCACTAATGGTCGCATATTAAGGTTGGATAACTTTAACTCTCTCGAAGGATGGGGTTGGCCGACTTTTTCTAAGAAACGTACGTGGCGCCAAAATAAAGGCCAAGTAGAATGCGTACAAGAATTCATGAATAGCACAATAGTAGATAATCGAAAAGGCGCTGAGACATTATTTGACGTTTCGCGGATAGCGATCGAGGTTGACGAGCAAATACGCCTTAATAATTGATTCAAGAGATAAAAGTTAATGCTAATGGAATTTTACAAAATTTCAAAACGCTTTTTCAACACAGTTAAATATTTAAAATTTAATCAAATTGCTTGGCGAATTTGGTACAGATTGTATAAGGTTAAAAATATAGATTCACATGCTCTGAAAACTGAAATACCATCAAAGTCTTGGGTTAAGCATGCACAGCGTGAACCTAGCCTTATTAATGCCCTTAACTTTAAATTCTTAGGAGAAACGGGTAATATTGATGAAATAGGTTGGGATGGTCCAAAGCGATCTAAGCTTTGGCGATATAATCAACACTATTTTGATGATTTAAACGCTAAGAAATCAAAAGAGCGAATTGTATGGCATAGGAGTTTAATAACTCGCTGGATACTTGAAAACAGCGTTGGTAAAGGGAGTGGTTGGGAGCCTTACCCGACCTCGTTGAGAATTGTTAATTGGGTGAAGTTTGCACTTTCAATTGGGGATCTAGGTGCAGTAGCAAATAAGATATTGGCAGTTCAAGCTCGATGGCTTGCACGCCATATCGAATGGCACATTCTTGGCAACCATTTGATGACTAATGCAAAAGCTCTCTATTTCTGTGGTTTGTTTTTTAAAGGGATTGAGGCTGAGGCTTGGAGACGAGATGGGTTGGCAATTATTCTGAATGAGCTTGAGGAGCAAATCCTTCCAGATGGTGGTCATTTTGAGTTAAGCCCAATGTACCATGCACTTGTAGTAGAAGATTTTTTAGACATAGTTAACTTGGCAAGAGTCTTTGGCCGGGATGCAGATGTAGTAAGGATAGAGGAAGTCCTTCCTTCAATGCTCGTTTGGTTAAAATTGATGTCGCACCCAGACGGAAAAATAAGTTTTTTCAATGACAGCGCGACAAATATTGCGCCAGAGAATTCGCAGATTTTTGGTTATGCTAAAAGACTTGGAATTGAGTTCAACAAAACTTTTGGCCATAATATTTTACCAGAAAGCGGATATTTTAGATTGGAAAACTTACAGTCTGTATTAATAGGTGATGTTGGTCGAATTGGGCCAGACTATTTACCTAGTCATGCACACGCTGATACATTAAGTTTTGAATTTTCTTTGTTTGGTCAAAGATTAATAGTGAATTCAGGAACTTCAGAATATGGATCTAGTAAAGAGCGCCTTCGTCAACGTGGAACCTTTGCTCATTCAACTCTCTCTATCAACGGATTAAATTCATCTGATGTTTGGTCAGGGTTTAGAGTTGGGAATCGGGCGCGACCGGGAGCTGTTCAATTTCAAATTTCTGATAATCAGGCAATGGTTATGGGTTCACATGATGGGTACAAAATTGAATTAGGTTCTCCAGTTCATTATCGGAAATGGTTGCTTAAACCAGGATGTTTGAAAATTGAAGACACGGTATCAGGAAATTCTTCGTATAATATAGATATAGTCTTCAGACTTCACCCAGATATTTCTGCGAAGCAGGGTTGTGAAAATAATATTGTTTTGACACTTCCATGTGGTAAAACAACCTTTTTTCAATATGCAAAAAACATAGATGTGATCTTAGAGTCCACAACCTGGCACCCTGCGTTTGGATCAGTACAAAAAAGTTCCCTAATCCGTTGTACCCAAAAAGGCAAAGGTACTATCAATTTAAAATTTATCTTTACTTGGACAGATTGAATGATAAAAAAAAATAATACTTCATTCAAGATTGTCATAATTACTAGCTATCCATTTCCAGACATGGCTGCGACAGCAAACCGGTTGGCAACACTAGCCAAAGAAATTTCACTTAAAACTAATTTTGAAGTTGTGGTAGTGGGCCCTGGTCCAAGAGTTGTAGTGAAAGACAAGATTATTCACACGAAAAAAAATTATAGTGTTATGAGTATTCTTAGTCCTAACATTCGACGAGATAATCTCTTGTTGCGCGCTTTCGGTGAATTCAAACAAACACTACGTTTACTAAAAGCAGGGCAAAATGAACATGCCGACCTTTATATCGTCAGCATACCTTCAATTTTCTTAATGTTGGCAACTTTATTTATACGCAAAAAACCTATCGTTTTTGACTTTAGGGATCTCGTATGGGAATATTTAGTTAAACTTGGTGGAATAAAGTCCGTTGTCGGATATTCTATAAAACTTTTAGCGCCACCTTTATTAAAAAAGGCAAAAGCAATAACGGTTACGAATTTTACAGAGAAACAGCAGCTATCTAAAATAACATCAGTCCCAATTACAATTGTTGGGAACGGAATAAGTAATGATAGGTTTACTAAACTCAAATTACTTAATCCCCCGCTACATCGAGTTCCATTTAGAGTACTTTACGTTGGTAATATTGGCGTGGCCCAAAATTTAGAGACCTTGATTAAGGCTGTAGGGGGTGAAGATCAATTTGAAATTTATTTGGTGGGAGATGGCAATAGAGTAAAATTTTTAAAAAAACTTGTAAGTCGAAGTAATATGTCTAATGTGAAATTCTTTGGTGCTCTTGAATGGTCAGATACACTTGCGCAAATTGAGCAAGCTAGCTGTCTCTATGGTCAAATTGGTTCATCTTTTTATTCAGCAGTTCCGTCAAAGTTATACGAGTATCTATCAAGTGGTAGATCCGTCGTTTTTGGTTTGGCAGACGGAGCAGCTAAAAACTTGGTCTCTGATTTTGAAAACATATCGGTATGTACTCCAGATTCTCCAAACGAACTTAGGGAAAAGCTATTTGAACTAAAGCGTGATACAGCTGACAAAACCGTAGGAACTCTAAAAAATCAAAACATAATTCAGCAACACCATTTGCGTGAAAAAGAGGCACAAAATCTAGTTGCACTTATTAAACGTCTCGCAAATTTACATACTATGTCAACTTGAAAAGAGAAATATTATGACCAATACTATATATCCTATTATACTCTGTGGTGGCTCAGGCACCCGTCTATGGCCACTTTCCCGAAAATCACATCCCAAACAGTTCGTAAAATTAGTTGACGATCAGAGTTTGTTCCAGGCTACAGCGCGCCGCTTGTCTGGCACCGGATTTGCTGCTCCCTCAGTTGTAACTGGATCTGACTTCCGCTTCTTGGTGGTCGAACAACTTGCTGCTGCTGAAATCGCGCCTCGCAATATATTAATTGAGCCATTGGCTCGTAATACAGCTGCTGCTATTTGTGCTGCGGCTGTTGATCTTGAAAACCAAGACGAAGATAGCCTTATGCTTGTTTCGCCATCTGATCATGTGATTTCTGACGCTGAAGGTTTCAGGGCCACTATCGCGATGGCAGCGCCAACTGCACTGGCGGGTCAAATAGTGACCTTTGGGATTCGTCCTAACCGCGCTGAGACCGGTTACGGTTGGTTGGAGCTTTCATCCAAACCTTTGGATGATTTCCCTTCTGTTGCTCAACCATTGCTATCTTTTGTAGAAAAGCCAACTTCTGAAGATGCTGTGGCTTTTCTTGAAGGTGGCAAGCATTTATGGAATTCAGGTATTTTTCTGTTCTCCACCTCAATTATTCTTAATTTGTTTGCTCAATATGCACCGGACACTCTTTCCAAAGTACGTGATGCAGTAAGTGCCGCACAAAATGACCTTGGCTTTACTCGTCTTGCGGAAAAACCTTGGTCCCTTATCGAAGAGATCTCTATCGACTACGCAATAATGGAACGTGCGCCTAACCTTTCGGTCATGCCCTACGCTGGGGCATGGTCAGATTTGGGAGATTGGCAGGCAATCTGGCGGGAAGGTAAAGCTGATAACTCTGGTGTAGTAAGAAGTGGACCTGCTACAGCTATAGAATGTAAAAATACATTACTTATGGCAACTACTAAATCGCAAGAAGTTGTTGCGATGGGCCTTGAAGACATTATTGCGGTTGCAATGCCTGATGCTGTACTGGTAGCACATAAAGATTGCGCCCAAGATGTAAAAATTGCAGTATCAGAACTTAAATCAAAAGGGGTAGCACAGGCTGAGACTCTCCCGCGTGATTACCGACCATGGGGCTGGTATGAAGGTCTTGCCCTAGGGCTGCGATTTCAAGTTAAACGGATAGTTGTGAACCCAGGCGCTTCTCTATCTCTACAGTCTCACAAATACCGCTCTGAGCACTGGATAGTTGTTGAAGGGACTGCAAAAGTTACAATTGATGGTAATATAAAAATCCTGACTGAAAATCAGTCAGTCTATATTCCTCTTGGAGCTATTCATCGGATGGAGAACCCGGGTAAATTGCATTTGACGCTCATTGAAGTCCAAACGGGAAGCTATTTTGGTGAGGATGACATAATTAGGTATGAAGATGTTTATGCCCGTGGAAAGGGCGCAAAGGGCTAAAATTATTGTTTGTCGTCTTATTTTGTAAACATGTTCAAGAGAGGGCCTTCGAGCTCAATTTATGACTAATTATATATCCTTGTTATCAGAAATATTCAAACTTTAATCTTTTTGTTAATAAAATTGTCCGAAATTATTTTAAAAATTAATTTCTTAACATTTTCTTCATCTTTTTGGGCTATTAGTTTTTTGATTGCATTTAAATTTTTTTGTAATTCAGACCACTTCAAAAAGTTCTCATAGGCGTATTTTATTTTTGGATGGTCACTTTGGTAAAATGAATCACTGACTAATAACTCTTCATGTAGTTTTTCTCCCTGCCCAAGCCCTATTATTTTAATTTTTATATTATTGCTTCTATCTTTCTTATTATGAACATTTAAGCCGGATAACTTAATCATAAGTTTTGCAAGATCAAAAATTTTAATTGGCTTGCCCATATCTAAAAGAAATATTGGAGTTGTTTTAATTTGTTTCATTACTTTATTTGTCATAGCCCCAGCTTGTATTACTAGTTGAGCAGCCTCTTGAATAGTCATAAAATAACGAGTAACTTCTCTATGAGTAACTGTCACAGGACCACCTTTTTTAATTTGAGAAGCAAATAAAGGCACTACAGATCCAGATGAGCCTAAAACATTGCCGAAACGCACTATTGCAAAAAAAGTTTCCTTGTGATTTGCAGACAGAGCTTGCAATATTATTTCTGTAATTCTCTTGGTTGAACCCATTATGTTAGTCGGCCTAACAGCTTTATCCGTACTTATGTGTACAAACTTTCTAACGTTATATTTAATTGCTATATTTGCTAAATTAAGTGTTCCAAAAATATTATTATTTATTCCTTCAATGATATTTTCTTCAAGAAGGCTTACATGTTTATATGCTGCAGTATGAAAAATGGTTTCTGGATAAAACTTTTTAAAAAGACGTTCAAGAAAGTTTTCATCAGTTACTGAGCCAAGTATTGGAATAATATCAATACTATTTTTGCCACACAATTCTTTGAGTTTTTGACAAATATTGTATAAAGCAAACTCTGAATGATCTAGTAGTATTAATTTTTTTGGTTTTTGCATTAATGCTTCTTTACATAACTGACTACCGATTGATCCTCCAGCTCCTGATAAAAGAACAGTTTTATTGGTAATATCTTTTTGCATTAAATT
>MDTE01060738.1_pt1 | contig 10729 bp, 8 predicted proteins | sample 811231 | NCBI WGS metagenome assembly MDTE01 (sample SAMN05326651, study PRJNA326480) | marine metagenome | isolation source: seawater | place: Indian Ocean: Red Sea | collected 2010 | reverse complement strand
TGACTCCTCATACCTTTCCAAAAGCAAGTCGTAGCAGCTGAAGTAATGGTAATACCCCTTTCTTGTTCTTGTTCCATCCAATCCATTGTGGCAGCGCCATCATGAACTTCACCTATTTTGTGAGATATTCCAGTATAAAAAAGTACTCTTTCAGTTGTTGTAGTCTTACCCGCATCTACATGCGCGCAAATGCCAATGTTTCTATAGAGGTTTAAAGGAACTTTTCTCGCAGACATTGATTAAAATCTAAAGTGAGAGAAAGCTTTGTTTGCTTCAGCCATTTTATGAGTATCCTGACGTTTTTTTACCGCCTCTCCTCTTCCATCAGCAGCATCAATTAATTCTCCTGCGAGTTTTGTGGACATGTTTTTTTCAGATCTTTTCTTAGCACTTGAAACAATCCATCTCATAGCTAAGGCAAGACGTCGTGAAGTTTTTACTTCTAAAGGAACCTGATATGTAGCGCCACCTACTCTTCTAGATTTGACTTCAACTTGAGGACCAACCTGATCTAATGCTTCTTCAAAAACCTCAAGTGGATCTCTTTTTGATTTTGATGATACTTGGTCTAAAGCTGAGTAAATGATTTTTTCTGCCGTACTTTTTTTTCCTCTTTGCATGAGATTATTAACAAATTTAGCAAGTTTAACATTCCCATATTTGGGGTCTGGGATTACATCTCTTTTTGGAACTGGTCCTTTTCTAGGCATTACTTAGGCCTCTTAGATCCATATTTAGACCTACGTTGTTTCCTGTCTTCAACACCAGTAGTATCAAGAGTACCTCTGACAGTATGATATCTAACTCCTGGAAGGTCTTTAACACGACCGCCTCTAATTAAAACAACAGAGTGTTCTTGAAGGTTATGACCTTCTCCACCAATGTATGAGATAACTTCATATCCTGAAGTTAATCTTACTTTACAAACTTTTCTTAAAGCCGAATTAGGTTTTTTTGGAGTAGTTGTATAAACCCTAGTGCAAACCCCCCTTTTTTGCGGGGAGCCCACTAGCGCAGGTACGTCACTTTTGGACTTCTTAACTTTCCTTGGTTTCCTTATTAGTTGATTAACTCTTGCCATAATTCAAGTGCGCGATTTTAATGAGACATTTTAATTTGGTCAAACTATTCTTCGCTTTCAGTTTCATTTTGATTAGTTTCAGTATCTGCAATTACTTCGCTTAGCTCGGATTCAATATCTGAAACTAGATCTGCTTGGCCATGCGAAGCGCCGTAACCAGTACCGGCAGGAATAAGCCTTCCTATTACAACATTCTCTTTGAGCCCTCTCAGCTTATCTATCTTCCCAGTTACAGAAGCCTCCGTCAGAACTCTTGTAGTTTCCTGGAAAGAAGCAGCAGAAACAAAAGACTCAGTAGCTAAAGAAGCTTTAGTGATTCCTAATAAGAGTCGCTTGAATTTGGCTGGGATCCCTCCATTAGAAGATATTTTTTTATTTTGCTGTAATACTTCAGACAGTTCTAATTGATCACCAATAATTAAATCTGTATCTCCAGATTCAGTAATTTCAACCTTTCTAAGCATTTGTCTGAGAATACACTCGATATGCTTATCACTTATTTCAACACCTTGTAAACGATATACATCTTGAATTTCATTAACTACATATTCAGTTAGTTATTCTACACCTTTCAAAGAAAGAATATCATGTGGGCTCAAAGAGCCTTCACTTATTACATCTCCTTTAGTAACTGTTTCTCCCTCAAAAACATTAATACTTCTCGTTTTAGGTATTAGAGTCTCACGGACAATTTCTTCCTTGCCTTCTTTTCCGGTTAAAACAAGCCTTCTTTTTCCTTTAGTCTCTTTTCCCCAAGAAACTACTCCACTTATTTCAGCTAGAATAGCTACTTCTTTAGGCTGTCTTGCTTCAAACAAGTCAGCGACTCTGGGAAGACCTCCGGTAATATCTCTTGTTTTAGAAGATTCTTTTGGAATTCTTGCAAGAATATCTCCAATTTCTATAGATTGCCCATCACTTACATTTACAAGAGATTTTTGCTCTAACTTGTATTCTGCTGGTCTCTTGCCTCCAGGAAGCATGACCTCTTTTCCTTTAGAGTCTGTTATAACGACCATAGGATTCATATCTTTTCCTGCAGAAGTTCTTTCAGATGCATCTAAAATCTCAACACTTGATAAACCTGTTAACTCATCAGTTACCTCTCTAATGGTTATTCCATTTTCCATATCTCTAAGATTAACTTTACCTTTAACTTCAGAGATTATTGGGTGATTTAATGGATCCCATGTTGCCAATAATTCTCCTGATTTAATCGCTGCGCCTTCATTGACATTTATTTCGGCTCCATAAGGAATTTTGTACCTTTCTTTTTCAGATTCATTTTCATCAAATAGAACTAATTCTGCAGATCTAGAGATACAAACTTGCTTCTTAGATTTATTTTGAAGCGAATTAAGATTTCTAAATTTTACTGTCCCATCGTACTTAGCTTGAATTCTATCTTCTTCAGAAGATCTAGATGCTGCTCCTCCGATGTGAAAAGTTCTCATTGTAAGTTGAGTCCCGGGTTCACCAATTGATTGAGCGGCAACAATTCCAACTGCTTCACCAGGATCAACAAGATTACCTCTTCCTAGGTCTCTACCGTAACATTTTGAACAAATTCCAAAACTTGTTTCACAAGTTATTGGAGACCTCACTTTTGCAATGTCTATGTTGTTTTGTTCAATTTGTTCGGCTAATGCTTCATCTATTAGAGTCCCTTTAGAAATTTTAAATGAACCGTCTTTTGAGGATAATGGTTCAGCTAAAACTCTACCCAAAATTCTATCTTTTAAATGTTGAACTACTTCGCCACCTTCAATAATTGATCTTAGTTCTATACCTTCTTTTGTTTCACAATCTTCTTCTCTGATAACAAGATCTTGAGCAACATCTACCAACCTTCTTGTTAAATAACCTGAGTTTGCAGTCTTCAATGCTGTATCAGCCAAACCTTTTCTAGCTCCATGAGTAGACGTAAAGTATTGAAGAACCGTTAAGCCTTCTCTAAAGTTTGCTGTAATAGGAGTTTCAATTATTGAACCGTCAGGTTTCGCCATTAGCCCTCTCATGCCAGCAAGCTGTCTAACTTGTGCGGGTGAGCTCCTAGCCCCAGAGTCTAAATACATAAATACTGAGTTAAAAGATTTTTGGTCTATAGAATTTCCTTCTCTGTCCTCAACTTTTTCTGTTGAGATTGTATCCATTAGTGAGCCGGCAACTTTTTCGTTTGCTCTAGACCAAATATCGATTACTTTATTGTACTTTTCACCTTGAGTTACAAGTCCAGATGAATACTGAGATTCTATTTCTTTCACTTCGGACTCAGCACTAGAAATGATTTCCTCCTTGTCTGTAGGAATCACACAATCGTCAACACATATTGAAGAGCCAGATTTAGTAGAATATTCATAACCAAAATACATTAACTTATCTGCAAATATTACAGTTTCCTTTAATCCACTGTGTCTGTATGACATATTGATAAGAGAGGATATTGATTTACTATCTAGAGGTTTATTTATGAGATCAAAATCAAGTTCTTCTGGAAGAATACCTGAAAGAATCGCTCTTCCAACCGTAGTATCAATAATATTTAATTGTTTTTCTTTGTTTGCCATTCTAACTTTTACTTTTGCTTGAAGATCAACATTCCCACTGTCATAAGCTCTATGAACTTCATTTATGTCAGCAAAAATAGAGCCTTCACCTTTGGCTGCTACCTTTTCTCTAGTCATGTAATAGATACCTAGGACAACATCTTGAGAAGGATCAATTATTGGTTTGCCATTAGAAGGCGAAAGAATATTGTTACTAGCCATCATTAAAGCTCTACACTCTAACTGGGCTCCTAAAGTAAGAGGAACGTGAACAGCCATTTGATCCCCATCAAAGTCTGCGTTGTAAGCTTTGCATACTAGGGGATGAAGTTGAATAGCTTTTCCTTCTATCAAGGTTGGTTCAAAAGCTTGAATTCCAAGTCTGTGCAAAGTTGGCGCTCTATTTAGAAGAATAGGGTGTTCCCTTATTACATCTGCCAAAATATCCCAAACTTCTGGCTCTTCTCTTTCAACCATTCTTTTAGCACCTTTAATGGTTGTGGCTAATTCAAGTTGTTGAAGTTTTCCAAAAACAAATGGTTTAAATAGCTCCAAAGCCATTTTTTTAGGTAATCCACACTGATGAAGTTTTAGGGTAGGTCCTACAACAATTACTGATCTTCCGGAATAATCTACCCTTTTACCTAACAGATTTTGTCTGAATCTTCCTTGTTTTCCTTTAATCATGTCTGCCAATGATTTCAAAGGTCTTTTATTTGAACCAGTTATAGCTCTGCCTCTCCTTCCATTATCAAGAAGAGCATCTACAGACTCTTGAAGCATTCTCTTCTCATTTCTGACAATAATCTCAGGGGCGTTAAGCTCGATTAATCTTTTCAGCCTGTTATTACGATTAATAACTCTTCTATAAAGATCATTAAGATCAGAGGTTGCGAACCTTCCGCCTTCTAGAGGCACCAAAGGTCTCAAGTCAGGTGGCAAAACAGGCAAAACATCTAAAATCATCCATTCTGGTTTATTATTGGATGAAGTGAAGGCTTTAAGAATTTTTAGTCTTTTGGAAAGTTTCTTTTTCTTGGCATCACTATTTGTAGAGTCTATTTGTTCTTGAACCTCAGTTATTTCATTTTCTAAATTCATTTCAGAAAGAAGGATTTTTACAGATTCTGCTCCCATGCCTGCAGAAAATTCCTCTCCAAACTCTTCAAGTTTCTCAAAATATTCTTCTTCATCGAGAATCTGACCTTTCTCAAGATCAGTCATTCCAGGATCTGTGACTACAAAAGATTCAAAATATAAAATTCTTTCAACTTCTCTTAATGTTTTGTCTAAAAGCAAAGATATTCTTGATGGAAGAGATTTTAAAAACCATATATGTGCAACAGGAGCTGCGAGTTCTATGTGACCCATTCTTTCTCTTCTTACTTTGGCTAGCGTTACTTCAACCCCGCATTTTTCACAAACTACACCTCTATGTTTCATTCTTTTATATTTTCCACAAATACATTCGTAGTCCTTTACTGGACCGAATATTTTTGCGCAAAATAAACCATCTCTCTCTGGTTTAAAGGTTCTATAGTTTATGGTTTCAGGTTTTTTAACTTCTCCAAAAGACCAAGATCTGATTTGCTGACCTGATGCTAGTCCAGCTTTAATTGAATTAAAATTGTTTTCTTCTTCTTGTTTAAAAAGCTTTAATAAATCTTTCATAAATTTAATCTACCTCATCGAAGTCTATGTCGATTCCTAATGATCTGACCTCTTTGGTTAAAACATTGTAAGATTCTGGAATACCAGCTTCCATCTCATAATTGCCATCAACTATATTTTTGTAAACTTTAGTCCTACCCGGAACGTCATCTGATTTTACAGTTAACATCTCTTGAAGAGTGTTTGCAGCTCCATAAGCTTCTAAAGCCCAAACTTCCATCTCACCAAGTCTTTGACCTCCAAATTGAGCTTTACCTCCGAGTGGTTGTTGAGTAACTAAACTATATGAACCTGTGGATCGTGCATGCATTTTATCTTCGATTAAATGATTTAATTTTAGAATATACATGTATCCAATGGTAACTAGTCTATCGAAAGCCTCACCTGTTCTGCCGTCATAAAGCTGAGTTTGTCCAGATGATGGTAAGTCAGCTAGTTCTAGCATCTTCTTGATTTCCTCTTCGGAAGCACCATCAAAAACAGGTGTAGCCATTGGCACTCCTAATTTTAGATTTTCACATAGCTCTTTAAATTCTTTATCAGATAATTTGTCTATTTCTTCTTTTTTGCCTGTAGAAGAGTATATTTTTTCAACAAAAGTTTTAACCTCTGAAAGATTTTTTGATTTGTCTACTAGTTCTCCTATTTTTTTTCCTAACTCTTTTGATGCCCATCCTAAATGAACTTCTAAAAGCTGACCAACATTCATTCTAGACGGAACTCCTAATGGATTAAGTACAACATCAATAGGCTCACCATTTTCATCATAGGGCATGTCCTCTACAGGCATAATCACAGAAATTACCCCTTTATTTCCGTGCCTTCCAGCGAGTTTATCGCCTGGTTGAATTTTTCTTTTAACGGCTAAGTAAACCTTAATTACCTGTTGGACTCCTGGAGGTAAGACGTCGCCAGAGACAATTTTTCTCTTTTTAACTTCAAACCTTTCTTTGAGCATATCTTCGTATTTTTTAAGATTGTCTTTTGATTCTTTTATTAAATCGTTAATCTTTTCGTCTTGCATTCTGAGTTTGAACCATTCTGATGAAGGTAGGTTTTTAAGAAATTCCTTTGTTAAAGCCTCCCCTTTTGAGATTCCTCTACCACTAATAACTTTTTTACCCTCAAGTGAAGGCATAAGGGAATTAATAGTTGCTTCAGAAACTATGCTCAATTCTTGGTCAATATCTTTTTGAATTTCTGCTAAAGATACTGACTCTATTACTTCGGCACGAGAATTTTTTTCTAAACCTTCTCTCGTAAATACTTGAACATCAATGACGGTTCCATCTTGTCCAGCTTTAACTCTCAAGGAGGTATCCTTAACATCAGATGCTTTCTCTCCAAAAATAGCTCTTAAAAGCTTTTCTTCAGGAGAAAGTTGCGTTTCACCTTTTGGGGTCACTTTGCCAACTAAGATGTCTCCAGCATTTACCTCTGCTCCAATATGCACTATTCCACATTCATCAAGTTTAGATAATGCAGATTCACCTACATTAGGAATGTCTGCTGTGATTTCGTCTGGGCCAAGTTTTGTGTCTCTTGCAGTACAGGTTTCTTCTATTATATGAACACTAGTAAGCTTATCTTCTTTGACTAATTTATCAGAAATTAAAATTGAGTCTTCAAAGTTATAACCATGCCATGCCATGAAAGCTACTTTAATGTTCTGGCCCAGTGCTAGTTCTCCCAAATCAATAGAAGAGCCGTCAGCTAAGATATCTCCTGCAGAAATTCTATCGCCTTCACTTACAATTGGTCTTTGATTAATGCATGAATTTTGATTTGATCTTGTATATTTTATTAAGTTATAGATATCTACTGCAGAGTCTGTTGCGCTAATCTCTTTTAAATTTTTTCTAATAACTATTTTTCCTGAGTCAACCTTTTCTACGGTTCCAGAATTTTTGGCAATGATACAATCTCCAGAATACTGTGCTACAAGTCTTTCCATTCCAGTGCCTACTAATGGAGCTTCTGTTGACAACGTTGGAACCGCTTGGCGTTGCATGTTTGATCCCATCAAAGCCCTATTAGCATCGTCATGTTCTAAAAATGGTATTAAAGCCGCAGCAATGGATACTACCTGTTGAGGTGAGACATCCATAAGGTCGACTCTATCAACAGTCATCAATTCAAATTCATTTCTATAGCGAACTGGAACCAACTCTTCAACAAATTTATTGTTTTTGTCTAACTTTACTGAGGCTTGAGCTATAACAAACTCTCCTTCTTCAATTGCAGATACATATTGAATTTCATCAGTCACCTTTCCGTTTTCAACTTTTCTGTAAGGAGTTTCAATGAAACCAAAATCGTTAACTTTTGCATATACAGATAAAGAGTTAATTAGGCCGATATTAGGACCCTCAGGTGTTTCAATTGGACAAACTCTACCATAGTGTGAAGGATGAACGTCTCTTACCTCGAAACCAGCTCTTTCTCGGGTAAGTCCGCCAGGACCTAAAGCTGAGACTCTTCTCTTATGCGTAACTTCTGCTAAAGGGTTAACCTGATCCATGAATTGAGAAAGTTGACTTGATCCAAAGAATTCATTTATAGCTGCAGTAATAGGTTTTGCATTTATTAAATCTGCAGGACCAAGTTCTTCTGCCTCAGCGATATTTAGTCTTTCTCTAACAGCTCTTTCCACTCTTAACAAACCAACTCTTACTTGGTTTGCAACCATCTCACCTACAGATCTAATTCTTCTGTTTCCAAGATGGTCTATGTCGTCACAATTCTGCTTTCCATTTCTGATATCTACCAGAGTTTTTATCACCTCTAAAATATCATCGTTATCTAAAGTGCCTTTTCCGATTAATTCTTCTCTTCCAAGTCTTTTGTTAAATTTCATTCTTCCGACATCGGAAAGGTCATATTTATCGGAGTTGAAAAATAAATTTTCAAATAATAAAGTTGCAGCCTCCTTTGTGGGTGGCTCGCCCGGCCTCATCATTCTATAAATTTCTGCGAGAGCCTCTAAAGAATTGGTAGTTGTATCAGACCTTAAAGTATCTGAAATATAAGGACCAGATTCAAGTTCATTAATATAGAGTACATCAACTTCTTTTAGTTTTAGTTCATGTAATTTTGTAAGAACATCTTCATCAATTTGTGTATTGCATGTTATTGCAATTTCTCCTGTCGAAGGATCAATAATATCTTCAGCTATTGTCTGATTGAAAAGGCTTTCTTTTGGAACTTCTAAAGTTTTTATTTTGCTAGACTCAATCAATCTAATATGTCTTGCAGTAATTCTCTTTCCTGCTTCTATAATAACTCCCTGATTACCTTTAATATCTGAAGGAGCTATCTTTCCAACCATTCTTCTTGGAATTACTTTGAGAGAATAATTATTTGAACCTATTAGGTAAGTTTCCTTTTCATAAAATTTTTCCAAAATTTCTTGCGAAGAGTAACCTATAGCTCTTAACAAAATGGTTGCATAAAGCTTTCTTCTTCTGTCGATACGAATGTAAACTAAATCTTTGTGATCAAATTCAAAGTCTAACCATGACCCTCTATACGGAATGACTCTGGAAGAATACAAGAGTTTTCCTGACGAGTGGGTTTTACCTCTGTCATGATCAAATATCAATCCTGGAGATCTATGAAGTTGAGAAACAACTACTCTTTCAGTTCCATTTATCACAAAGGTTCCATGGTCCGTCATAAGAGGGATGGTTCCCATATAAACTTTCTCCTCTCGAGCGCTTTTTAAATTCTCCTCTCCTGTAGTTTTGTCAATAAAGATAATCCTACAAGTTATTATAAGAGCAGCTTCATAAGACTTCCCTCGAGGAAGACATTCTTGAACGTCAAATTCAGGATCTTTCAGATGGTAACCAAGATACTCAATTCTTGCATTGCCAGATACACTATTTATCGGAAAAATGGATTGAAAAACGCTTTCTAAACCTTGATTTTTCCTCTTAGTTATATCTGGTATATTTTGTAAAAAATAATCGTATGAGTCTGTTTGTATTTCCAAGATATCTGGAAGCGACATTGCACTAGATATCTTTTCAAAACTTTTTCTTATTCTCTTTTTTTCTGCAAACGAGTATGTACTTGCCATATAAATTTAGCCTATAAGTGATGTTATTTTAGTTCTACTTTCGCGCCAGCTTCTTCTAGCTGAGATTTAGCTTGTTCAGCTTCATCTTTATTTGCGCCTTCTTTTACTGAAGCAGGAGCTCCATCAACAATTGCTTTGGCTTCTTTCAAACCTAAACCCGTGATTGCTCTTACAGCTTTAATGACATCGATTTTCTTTTCACCAACATCAGCTAAGAAAATTTCAAATTCACTTTGCTCTTCAGCGGCAGCGGCTTCTCCGCCTGCAGCGGGAGCAGCAGCAGCGGCAACTGGCGCAGCAGCAGTGACACCGAATTTTTCTTCCATTAGTTTTACTAAATCAACAACATCCATGACGCTCATCTCTGATATTGCATCAAGTATTTCTTCTTTAGTTACAGCCATTATTTTTCTCCGTTTTACTTAGATAGTTAAGATTTTATTTGACTCACTGCATTAATAGTTCTTACCAATTGTGATGGAACTTCATTCAAAGTACCGGCAAGTTTATTAAGCGGAGCCTGCATTAAACCTAAAAGCATGGAAATTGCTTCTTCTTTTGAAGGAAGAGAAGCTAAGGCTTTGAGCTCATTTGGCTCAAGAAAGCCCTCTCCTATGGAAAGTCCTTTTACTTCGAATGATTCTTCATTTGAAGCAAAATCCTTTATGAGTTTTGCTGCACTTTGAAAATCATCCATAGAAAAAGCTAAAAGTGTCGGTCCAGTGAGTATATCGTTTAGAGAGTCGAATTTAGTATTCTCTAAAGCTCTTTTTGCTAAAGTATTTTTAATTACTTTAAGATGAACAGACTGATTTTTAGCTTCTTTTCTGAGATTAGTTAATTCAGGAACATTGGTTCCACGATAATCAACCGCAATCACAGAAAATGCTTCTTGAGCGATTTTGTTAAGATCCTCAACAAGAACTTTCTTATTATCCAAGCGTGACATTAATTAAAACCCTCCTTTGAAAACTTTTTCAAAAAAGGAACCTTTTGCCCAAAAAGAAAGAGCCTTTTGAGCTATCTGCGCAGGAAATATTAAGTTTGATAAAATCAAACTCCTACGGTCTAAGACGGTTGTAACGAAGTTACAACAGCTTAAAATTCTTATATCTAAAAACAAATTCATTTAATGATTAAAAATTGAGTTTTGTCGTATCGATTTCAAATCCTTTACCCATAGTAGAAGATAAAGTTACTTTAGAGATGTATATTCCTTTAGCAGAAGGAGGTTTTGCCTTTTTAACGTCAGTTAAAAAAGCTTCTAAATTATCTTTTAGTTGTTCCTCTGTATAACCTATCTGTCCAATACGGGCGTGGATTATACCTTGTTTATCTGATTTGTACCTA
>MDTE01062736.1_pt1 | contig 10730 bp, 8 predicted proteins | sample 811231 | NCBI WGS metagenome assembly MDTE01 (sample SAMN05326651, study PRJNA326480) | marine metagenome | isolation source: seawater | place: Indian Ocean: Red Sea | collected 2010 | reverse complement strand
GGAAATGGTGATTACAATCAGGGTATTGAACCCTCTGTAGCAGTTTTTATCGATGGGATTTATAGATCTAAAATGCAGTCTCAGATTTCAGACTTACCAGTAGTTGAACGAATAGAAGTATTAAGAGGTCCGCAAAGTACACTGTTTGGTAAGAATGCTACGGCAGGTGTCATTAATGTTGTAACAAAGAAACCATCTTTTGAAAAATCAGGATTTATCTCAACAACTTTTGGAAACTATAATTCAAAAAGGGTAAAACTATACTCAACTGGTCCTTTAAGTGATACAACAGCATATAGCTTTTCAGCTGGTTTAAATCAATCTGATGGTTATGCAGATAATATTACTACAGGAAATGATGTTAATAATAGAGATAGATTTAATATTAGAGCTGAGCTTTTAATTGAGCCTAGTAGTGAGTTGTCAATCAGGCTGACTGCAGACTATGATGAGTATGATGAAACATGCTGTACAGTTGGGAGTACAAGTTATGGCGTTGCAAATCAGATTGCAGCAGCTCTTGGTGGACAAGTAATTCCAAATGATCCATATACTCAGAAAGTCTTTTTTGATTTTGATCCTGATACATCTGGTGATAACTCAGGACTTTCAGCACATGTAAAATATGATTTAGACGATAAAGTATTTGAAAGTATTTCATCTGTAAGAAGTTCATATATGGAAAATGTTCAAGATGTTGATTTTGATGGGGCGCCAATTGTTAATCCTAGTCCAATTAAACAAGATCTCGATCAAGTTACTCAAGAATTTAGACTTTATAGTAACAATGATTCAAATTTTAATTGGTTAATTGGAGCATATTATTTTCAAGAAGACATGGACTATGAAGAATCTATATATTATGGTCCTGCATTTAGACCGTATATGGCGGCCTTTTTACCTCCCGGTTCTTTTGAAAGTTTAGAGGCGGGATTTGGTCTTCCAATAGGGACTGTTTTCCCAGCTGGAGTTGGGAACACTGAAACCGCAACTCAGGATAACTCAAGTACTTCTGTATTTATGCAAGCTGACTTAGATTTATCTGACAAGCTAAATGTTCTTGTTGGCGTAAGTTATATGGAAGATGAAAAAACAGTATCATATAATCAAATAAATACCGATTTCTTCTCTCAATTAGATTTTGTTGCTATAACAGCTGCTGGACTAATGCAGTTAGGAATTCCTGCATCTCAAGCTTTTCTTTTAGCATCAGATCCAGTTCAAAATCCATTATTGGCTTTTCAAGCTCTTCAATTATTACCTCAATTTGTGAATTTTCCTAATGCAGTAAATGATGGAAAAAGTAAGGATAATAATACAGATTACAATTTAAAATTCAGTTACGCTTTAAATGATTTTACTTCTATATATGGAGGTGTTTCAACGGGATTTAAAGCTTCAGCTTGGAATATTTCTAGAGATTCAAGACCAACTGCAAGTGAAATTGCAGGTCTAGCAGCAGCTGGAACACCTGTTGGTCCAAATACAACCGTTGGGACTAGGTATGCCAATCCTGAGAAAGCTGAAGTATTAGAACTTGGTGCCAAAATTGCCTTACCCTCAGGATATCTAAATATTGCAGTTTTTGATCAAGAAATCGAAGATTTTCAAACTAATACATTTGTTGGAACTGGTTTTGTTCTTGCTAATGCAGGATCTCAATCTGCTGATGGATATGAATTCGACTTAGTTATCTCTCCTACCGAAAATATCGATCTTGCTGTTAGTGGGCTATTTATTGATCCAATATATGACTCATATGTTGGTGCAGCACCTGGTGACCTATCTGGAACTGTTCCATCTAACACTCCAGAGGATACAATCTCATCTACAATTACTTGGAACTACAATATAAGTGGTTGGGACTCATTCTTAAGAATTTCGCATCTTTATTCCAGTAAAGCACAGTTACTTGAAAATCCTGTTCATCAGGCATTAATTGAAGCTCAAGGTAATGGTTACAGAGAGCAAGATACTCTTAATCTGACTGCTGGTTTTGAGAAGGACAATTTATCAATAACTTTGTGGGGTAAAAATATAAATGATGATGAATTTTTAACATCTGCATTTATTGGTGTTGCTGATTTATCTGAAACAACATTTTTTGGATACCCAAATAGTTTTAAGAGTTATGGTTTGACTTTAAATTATTCTTTCTAATATTTAAAATATTTTAAAAAAGGGTTCATTTGAGCCCTTTTTTATTGGCGCGCCCGGGAAGATTCGAACTCCCGACCCCTTGGTTCGAAGCCAAGTACTCTGTCCAACTGAGCTACAGGCGCTAAAGAGTAATCTAGATTAATTCAAACTGCAAAAAGTAGCAAAATTAATTTTTATATATTATTGTCATAGAAACTATCAAATTCTATAATTTCTTACGATTGGGGAAATTATGAAGCATATCAGAAACACACTTTTAGTATTTGTAGGTCTATATATATTAACTTTAATGTTTATATATGTAGATGTTTATGACAGCAGACCACTAATTAGTTTATTTAAAAAAATTCAATCTAATTCAGCACTTGAAGTTGTAGATTTTTCAGTTAAAAAAAATGAAATCATAAAACCCAAACCAAAAGCAAATAAAGATAGGAATCCATATTATGGTGACCTTCATGTTCATACAAAGTATTCATTTGATGCTTATGTTTTCGGAGTTACAGCATCTCCAGATGATGCCTACAGATATGCTAAAGGCGAAAGTATTAAACATCCTTTGGGGTATGAAATGAAGTTAAGAGAGCCATTAGACTTTTATGCAGTCACAGATCATGGTTTTTATATGGGAATGATTCAAGCCTACGCAGATACATCCACAGATATCTCGCAAAATGACTTTGCCAAACCTTTTCATAATTTAAATGATTTAGATAATCTAACAGTTGAATCAGCTGCTGTGCGAACAAATATATTTAGTTCTGTTTTAGGAGCAACAATTATTCAGCCTTATCCTGATTGGCATCCACAGCTCTTAAGAGCATATTTTACACGTAATACTCAAACTGCATTGAGATCTTTTGACTATGATATTCATAAATCAGCTTGGGCTGATGTAGCAAGATCAGCCAACGAACACAATGATCCAGGACACTTTACAACATTTATAGGCTATGAATTTACAACATCTACAGATATTGAAGGCGGAAATCTTCATAGAAATGTAATTTTTAATTCTTCAAAGGCTTCTATTAGACCTTGGACAAGAATTGATTCGATTAATCCAGAGGATTTATGGACCTGGCAAGATAGATTGAGAGAGAAAGGGGTAGATACCATTGCAATGCCTCATAACTCTAACGGATCAAATGGACAAATGTTTGAGATGGAAACATTTAAAGGTAATGCAATTGACATAGAATATGCTAAAAAAAGAATGAGAAACGAGCCAATTGTTGAGATAACTCAAGTAAAAGGAACTAGCGAGACTCATCCTTTGTTATCTCCTGATGATGATTGGGCAGATTTTGAAATTATGGACACAAGAGTTGGTAGCATACCACCAACCTATAGCAAGCCATCTGGTTCCTATGTAAGAGAAGCTTATTTAAATGGACTAACTTTAGACTTTACCAGACAAGGTAATCCATATAAGTTTGGTTTGATAGGATCAACCGATACTCATGTTGCTGCTTCATCCCTTGACGAATCTAATTATTGGTCAAAAGTTGGTCTCCTTGATGGTGACTCTCAAAATAGGGGTTCTGTTCCTCTCGAAGATGAAAATGTTGAAATTTTAGAAGAATATACTAGAGCATTCAGTCAACCTTTAAGTACAGTTAATTTTAATCAGGGAGAATATGCAAATACTGGTTTTACTCAATGGGGAGCATCAGGTCTTGCAGTAGCATGGGCTGAGGAGAATACGAGAGAATCAATATTTAATGCATTTAGAAGAAAAGAAACCTTTGCAACCACTGGAACAAGAATTGCAGTTAGATTTTTTGGAGGTTTTAATCTTTCTTCAATAGATCTGGACTCAGAATCACTAGTAAGTGATGCTTATTCAATAGGTGTAACAATGGGATCTGATCTTTTGAGTTTTGAGGGGCAAACTCCTGAATTTATTGTTTGGGCACAAAAAGATAAAAATGGAGCTCCTTTACAAAGAGTACAAATTATTAAGGGATGGGTAGATGTAGCGAGTGGAAGACCCAAGGAAAAAATTTTTGACGTAGCATGTTCTGATGGTCTTCAACCAGATCCCATTACACATATATGTCCTGATAACGGAGCTAAGGTTAATATTAATGATTGTTCTATTTCATCAAATGTAGGCTCATCTGAGCTTAAAACTATCTGGAAAGATCCTGAATTTGTAAAAGAGAATAAATCTTTTTATTATGTTCGTGTTCTTGAAAATCCTACTTGTCGATGGAGCACTTGGGACGCAATTAAGTCTGGTTATAAACCTCGTGAGGACCTTCACGAAACAATTCAAGAACGAGCATGGACATCTCCAATTTGGTACATCCCAGAGGAATCAAATGTTGAGGTTATTCCTCTTGGTGGAACAATTCAACTAAGAAACATTGATTAGTAATAATAAATTAAATCAAATTGAAATATAAAATAAGTCTTTTTTTACTAATCGGAATAGTGCTGTATTTTATAGATGTCAGTTTAAATTCTTATGACGACAAAGAAATATTCATAAGTGATCAAGAGATTCTTAGTTTAGTGAATGCTTGGAAGTCACAAGTTGGCAGAAATCCAAATGATGATGAAATAACCCGTATTATAAATAATCTTGTTGATGAAGAGATATTATACAGAGAAGCATTAGCCCTTGGTTTAGAAAAGAACGATAGAATAATCAAAAGGAGACTTGCCCAAAAAATATCTTTTTTGAAAGAAGAATCAATTCTTGATTCTCCAACCAAAGATGATCTTATAAATTATTTTGAAAATAATAAAGATAAATATTTTATTAATTCATCATATACTTTTACTCATTATTTTTTTTCGTTTGAAGATAATTCTGAGTTAAGAGCATCAAGAGCTTTAATTGACATACTTGATAGTAAAAATATAGTTGCTGACCCCTTTTTTTTAGGAAAAAATTTTGTAGATGTTAGCATCAAAAAAATTGAAAGTAATTTTGGCAAGGACTTTAGTGCAAATTTTAATGATATTGAATTGAATAAATGGACAGGACCATTTAAATCATCTTACGGCCATCATATCGTACTTGTAAAAAATTATATTCAAGGTTATTTACCTGATATTAATAGTATCTTTAAACAAGTAGAAGTTGATTATATGCAAAGTAAAAGAGATAAAGCTGTTGATGAATATCTTAATCAAATAAGATCTGATTATAAAATTTATATAAATCCAAATTTAAAGATTTAATGAAAAATTATCTTTTGGCATTATTTCTATTAAGCACATTTGATACCAACTCTCATGAATTTAATCCAGCTCATCTTGTTATAGAACAATCAAATAAGAACGAATATTCATATGAAGCTACATGGATGTATCCTTTTAAAAATATCGGCAAGAGAGCTGAAGTTATTTTTCCTAATAAATGTAAAACTGAATCAATTGATCTTTTTTATCAGGGCAAGTATTTAAATGAAAAAATAGAGATAGATTGTTCAACTTCTTTAAAAGGGTTATCTATTGAAATTAAAGATCTAAGTGTTCTTACTGATGCATTAATAACAATAAATTTTTCTGAGGAAGTATTTGAAGGTCTAGTAAATGTTCAAAACAACTCTCTAAAAATTCCTGAAGAAATAATTTATTTACCATCAACTTATTTAAGATTAGGCTTTTCTCATTTGTTTGATGGATGGGATCATATCCTATTTATATTAGGTTTGCTTTTTTGTATTTCTGGAATTTTGAATATCATTAAAACTATAACAGCTTTCACCTTAGCTCACAGTATTACATTGGGTCTTACTGTCTTTGAATTAATATCTTTGCCTCAAGGCACAATTGATGCCTTAATCGCGCTTACAATCATTTTTTTAGCTTTAGAAATTAATAAATATAAAACATCCATCCGAACTCCTTGGCTAATGGCATTTGGATTTGGTTTACTGCATGGTCTAGGATTTGCTGGAGCTTTAATGGATATTGGCATAGCAAATAACAATATGCTTGTATCTTTGTTTTTTTTTAATATTGGTATTGAATTAGCACAAATTATATTAATACCTATTCCAATAATTTTATTATATTTATCTGATAAGTTAAGAAGCTCAGAATATGTAAAAGTCAGCGCTAGCTTGATAATTGGAGGTGTTGGCTTCTATTGGTTTATAGACCGTGTAATTGGTATTATTCTATAACAAATTGTTAAATATAATGTTTTTCAAAAATAAAAATATAGTTATTGGAGTTACCGGCGGTATTGCCGCCTACAAATCTGCTGAAATAATTCGTCTTTTTAAAAAAGAAGGAGCAGAAGTTAGGATAGTAATGACTGAATCTGCCAAAGAATTTATTACTCCTCTTACTTTGCAAACTGTTTCTGGTAATGAGATTCATGATTCTCTTTTAAATGCAAATGCTGAATTAGCAATGAGTCATATTGAATTGGCAAAATGGGCTGACATAATTCTAATTGCGCCTTGCACAGCTGAGACGATGGCAAAAATAACTCACGGAAGAGCAGAGGATCTAATGGGGGCAATAATATTAGCCTCAAAAGCTAGCATATATATTGCACCTGCAATGAATATGAATATGTGGTCTGATAAAAGTACTCAAGAAAATTTTAAAACCTTATCCAAAAGAGAAATATCTTTTATTGGTCCTGCTGATGGTGAACAAGCATGTGGCGATGTTGGTAAAGGTAGAATGGAAGAGCCAAAGGATATTGTTGAGTTTATAAAAAATGATCATAAAAAAGGACCTTTATCTGGTAAAAAAATTACAATCACCGCTGGCCCCACACGAGAACAGATCGATCCTGTAAGATATATATCGAATAATAGTTCAGGAAAAATGGGTTATGCAATGGCAGAAGCAGCGGTTGAATATGGTGCTATTGTTAACTTAGTAAGTGGACCTGTTTCGATTATTCCAAATACGTCAGTAAATTTAATAAAAGTTAACTCAGCTAGTGAAATGTTTAAAAAAGTTATTAAATATATGGATGATTCGGATATATTTATTGGGTGTGCGGCTGTATCTGATTTCAAGCCTTCTAAGTATTCAGATAAAAAAATAAAAAAAGATGATATAAGTAATATCGATCTTGGTCTAAAAAAAAATAAAGATATATTAAGTTTTGTTGCATCAAATTTTATATCAGCTTATGTAGTTGGCTTTGCAGCTGAAACTGATAATGTAGATACTAATGCAAAAAAGAAACTTGAAGCAAAAAATTTAGATATGATTGTTTCAAATGATGTATCTGATAAATCTATTGGTTTTGACGTCGATGACAATGAGGTAAACGTTTATACAAAAAATAATAAATTTTTTCTTAAAAAGGATAAAAAGATTAGAATAGCAAGAGAAGTACTTAAGATAGTTGCGTCAAATATTAATTAATAATTTTGTTAAATATGTCCCACAAAAAACCAGTTACCATCACGACTTTAAATAAATTTAAAGAAAGCTCTGAAAAATTTACATGTTTAACTGCATATGAGTCAACAATGGCTTCTGTAATAAGTCAATCAGGAGTTGATGTTATTCTAGTCGGAGATAGTTTGGGTATGGTTATTCAAGGTCATGATAGCACTCTGCCTGTTACTATGGATCAGTTGATATACCATCTTGAATGCGTTGTAAATGGAAATGAAGGTTCTCACATAATGGCTGATATGCCTTTCATGAGTTATGCAACTGATGATTTAGGATTAGAGAATGCTAAAAAACTTATGCAAGCTGGGGCAAACTCAGTAAAAATTGAAGGTGGAGAGTGGATCTCAAAAATGGCTCAAGTTTTATCAGATAGAGGAATTCCAGTTTGTGCTCATATGGGACTAACTCCACAAACAATAAATAGATTAGGAGGTCACAATGTCCAAGGAAGAGATCCATCTCAAAAAGAAAAAATTATCACTGAAGCACTGGCTTTAGAGAAAGCAGGTGCTTCAATGTTGTTATTGGAATGTGTGCCTGGAGATTTGGCACAGCACATTACTAAAGAATTAAACATACCTGTAATTGGTATTGGTGCTGGAGTTCATACTGATGGACAGATTATGGTAATACATGATCTACTAGGAATATCATGCTTAAAAAAACCACCTAAATTTGTAAAAAACTTTATGAAAGATTCTTCATCGATTCAAGATGCCATAAAAAAATATGTCATGGATGTAAAAAATCATAAATATCCGTCCAAAGAACATACATTTAATTAAGTTTGAAAATTTTTAAATCAATAGAAGAATTTATTATATCTAAATCTGGATTAGGTAAATTAACTTTCATACCAACTATGGGCAATCTTCATAAAGGACATGCCTCTCTAATTGATATTGGAAAAGAATTTAAAAATGATGTCATTAGTACAATTTATGTAAATAAGCTTCAATTCAATGATCAAAATGATTATCTTAGATATCCAAAATCACTTGATAATGATATTGAGTTGTTAGAAAGACATGGCTGTAATTATTTACTTATTCCAGATGACACCATTTTAGAAGAAATAATTTCAGTGAAAGCGCCATCAAAGTTTAACAAGTTATGTGGTAAAAATAGACCAGGACATTTTGATGGAGTATTAACTATTTTAAATAAAATGTTCAAAATTATTGAACCTGAAATTGCTATTTTTGGTAAAAAAGATTACCAACAATTTGTTCTAGTTAAAGATTTTATTAAAGAAAATAACTTGAATATTAAAATTATAGGAGCTGAAACTATCAGAGAGGAATCGGGTTTAGCCTTATCATCGAGAAACAACCTTCTAACAAGAAATGAAAAATTAATTGCAAAAAATATTTATAAAGTTTTGATTGATTTTAAAGATAATAAACAAACTATTGGTTTAAATTTTGTAAATTCCAAAATAAAATATTTAGAAAATCTGGGCATAAAAGTTGATTATTTATCATGTTGCGATCCTGAGTCATTTGAAGAGTCGTATAATATTAATGAAAAAGATTTGTTAATTGCAATTGCAGCATATGTTGGAAATGTAAGATTAATTGATAATATAAAGTTAACAAAACTTTAATAATTTCTTATATTTAACTATACTTGCGCACTTATGAACAAAACATTACTTAAATCAAAGTTACATCGAATCTCAGTTACTCAAGTAGAACTTGATTACGAAGGTTCTTGTGCAGTAGATAAAGAATTTCTTGATATAGCAGGTATGCAAGAATATGAAAAAGTTGATGTATACAATGTAACTAATGGAGAGAGATTTTCAACCTATTTAATCTTAGCTGAGGCTGGGTCTAAAACTTTATCTGTAAATGGTGCTGCAGCTCATAAAGTTTCAATCAATGATATTGTGATAATCTGCACTTACGGATCATACAATGAATCTGAAGCTGAATTACATGAACCAACTTTAGTTTATTTTGATAAAGATAATAATGTAACCAATGTTAAAAACAACATTCCTGAACAACGTCTTAAATCAATATAAAATTAAACCTTATTTAGTTTTATTTTTAATAATATTTTCTTCAACTACTTTTTCAGAGACTAAATTAGTAATTCTTGGTTCTGGAACACCAAATCCAGATCCTAATAGATTTGGTTCTGGTTATGCCATTATCGTTAATGAAAAAGCATATATTGTTGATTTTGGTCCAGGTATTGTAAGAAGAATTTCAGCAATGTCACCTTCATGGGGCGGTGAGTTTTCTGCAATGGAATTAGAAAATATTAATATTGCTTTTTTAACTCATATTCATTCAGACCACAGTGGTGCACTAGCTGACTTAATTCTTACTCCATGGGTTATGGGAAGGGATGAGCCATTAAAACTATTTGGACCACAAGGTCTAAAAAAAATGGCAAAAAAAATTACTGAAGCATATGAAGATGATATTAACTATCGACTTTATGGTTCTCAACCAGCAAATAAGCTGGGATATTTAACAAATGTTAGTGAGATATTTGATGATGGTCTTATTTATAAAGATGATAACGTTGAAGTAACTGCTTTTAAGAACTCTCATGGTGATCTTGAAGATTCCTTTGGTTATTTATTTGAAACCAATGACAAGAAAATACTATTTTCTGGAGATACAGCTGTTAGTGAAAATTTGAAAAAATACGGAAAAAATTTAGATATATTAGTCCATGAAGTATTTTCTAGCGAAACTTTTGAAAATAAAACTAAAGAATGGCAAATCTACCATAAAGCACATCATACTTCTTCAATTGATCTTGGGAAAATTGCAAATGAATTAAAGCCCAATAAACTTGTTTTATCTCATATATTGTTCTGGGGCGCATCTAGCGAATCTCTTTTGAGCGATATTAGTCAAAACTTTAATGGAACAAGCATTATTGCTGAAGATTTATTGGTTATAGATTAAAGTAAGTATCACCAATTAAAAATCCACAAATAAAAAAAGCTGATGCCCACAAAGGTTCCTTAATACAAAAAGATATAAGATTTTCTAGGTAATTTTTCATAAATATATAGATTGTTATTAATGTTAATGCAATTTACGTACCAACATTAATGGCGCGCCCGGAGAGATTCGAACTCCCGACCTCTTGGTTCGTAGCCAAGCACTCTAATCCAACTGAGCTACGGGCGCGATTACTAAACTTTGCGTGCT
>MDTE01132082.1_pt1 | contig 10731 bp, 10 predicted proteins | sample 811231 | NCBI WGS metagenome assembly MDTE01 (sample SAMN05326651, study PRJNA326480) | marine metagenome | isolation source: seawater | place: Indian Ocean: Red Sea | collected 2010 | reverse complement strand
GATACAAGTTGTGGTTGGGGTGATAGACTTGCAGGTTTCTTTGCTAGTAATGCCGAAGAATATTATGGTTGTGATCCTAATCCTAATACATATGCAAGATATATGAAACAGATTGAGGCATATAACAGTTTTTTATCTAAACCTAAAAAAGTAAAGATATGGAATTGTGGTGCTGAAGATTTGCCTTATGATGAATTGCCTGATATAGATACTGCATTTACAAGTCCGCCTTATTTCTCTACTGAAGAATATAATAAAGGTGGTGACAAAGAAGAGAATCAATCTTGGTTTAAGTTTAATGAATATGAAAAATGGCGTGATGATTTCTTTTTACCAGTTGCCGAAAAAAGTATGAAGGTATCTAGATTTATGTTTTGTAATATAATGGATCCTAAAATTAAAAGTACACGCTATCGTTCTAGTGATGAATTGGTAAATCATCTTAAAGATAAATTCTTAGGTCAAATTGGTATGAGAATTATGCAACGACCTAAATCAGATAAATTATTTAAAGACGAAAAAGAAAAGGCAGAATTTATGAATAAACTTTTCATAGAGAATGTTTGGTGTTTTGGCGACAAAGAATTAGATTTATTTAAAGACTCAAGAAAATCTACATTAGAAGGATTTTTTGCTTGATTGTTTCTTATAAATATGTTATAATACATTATTATTCGGGAGTGAACTATGACAGATTTTTTCAAACAAATTATTAAAGAGACTGGTAATGAATATGCCAGTATAGTATCTGAGGGTGTTGAGGCAGGTGATGTCTCTTCATTTATAGATACCGGAAGTTATATATTTAACGGACTATTATCAGGCACAATACACGGCGGGTTGCCTGCAAATAAAATTACTGCCCTTGCTGGTGAAAGTGCCACAGGTAAAACATTCTTTGTATTAGGTGTTGCAGATAATTTTCTAAAACAAAACCCAGACGCTGGTGTTATCTATTTTGAGAGTGAGTCTGCTCTTACAAAAGATATGATTGAAGATAGAGGTATTGATTCTTCTCGTATGATTATTATGCCAGTAACCACAGTACAAGAGTTTAGACACCAGGCAATTAGAGTATTAGACAAATATATTGAACAAGATCCTGCAGATAGAAAACCTATGTTATTAGTATTAGATAGTTTAGGTATGTTATCTACTACAAAAGAAATAGAAGATACAGAGGCAGGTAAAGAAACAAGAGATATGACTAGGGCACAAATTGTTAAAGCAGCATTTAGAGTTTTAACATTGAAACTAGGCAAAGCAAAAGTTCCCCTTATTATTACCAACCACACCTACGATGTCGTTGGTTCTATGTTCCCGACTAAAGAAATGGGCGGTGGTTCTGGTTTGAAATATGCTGCCAGTTCTATCGTCTATCTTTCTAAACGAAAAGAAAAAGACGGAACAGAAATTATAGGTAATATAATTCATTGTAAAAATCATAAGTCAAGATTAACTAAAGAAAATAAGATGGTTGATGTGAGACTTACATATGACAAAGGTTTAGATAAACACTATGGTTTATTAGAACTTGCATTGAAATATGGTATATTTAAACAAGTTTCTACAAGAATAGAATTACCAGATGGTTCAAAAACTTTCGGAAAAACCATCAACAATGATCCAGAAAAATACTTTACTGAAGAAATTTTAAAACAACTAGACGAGGCATCCGCAAAAGAATTTAAATATGGTATCGAAGCAGAAGAAGCAGAGTCTACCTAAACACGAAGTAGATTATGTCTTTGTTGAAAAACAAGATCAAGACTTTGCTTCAATTAAATTAATTAGTGGACCTTATACTGATATAATATATCACTATGGTAATGTTCAATTCGCAAAAGAAGAAGATGAGAATGGTAATTTACCTATGAAGTTTGATTATACAGTAGATAAGAATTTTCAAAACGCTGATACAGATAGTCAAGAATTTATAAATCATATCGGCGATATATTAGTAAAAGTAATGGATGATGAGTTGAATGGAAGAAAGAATTGAAAGAACAGCATTAAAACATCTTATACATACAGAACCTTATGCTAGAAAAGTTTTACCTTTTCTTAAAGAGGAGTATTTTGCAGATAGATTAGAGAGATTAATCTTTAGAGAGATTAATAATTTCTATGATAAATTTAATGCTGCCCCAACAAATGAAACTCTTACCATAGAATTAAATGGCAGAAAAGATATCAATGATACTGAGTTTCAAAATATCACAAGCACAATCGCCACATTTAATAAAGAAGAAATTAATCTAGACTGGTTAGTGCAGACAACTGAGAAGTTTTGTAAAGATCGTGCTATACATAATGCTATAATGAACGGCATTAATATTCTAGATGGCAAAGATAAGATACACACACCAGAATATTTACCAGAATTATTATCAAATGCCTTGTCAGTATCTTTTGACGAGAAGATAGGTCACGATTATATTCCTGAATCTACTGAACGATATGATTTCTACCACAGAAAAGAAGAGAGAATAGAATTTGATCTAGACTTTATGAATCGTATCACTCGTGGTGGTGTGCCGACTAAAACTTTAAATATTATTCTTGCAGGTACTGGTGTCGGTAAAACTTTGTTTATGTGTCATCTTGCTGCCGCTAATTTGTTGCAAGGCAAGAATGTATTGTATATTACTTTAGAAATGGCAGAGGAGAGAATTGCTGAAAGAATAGACTCTAATCTCTTAAATGTCTCTATGAGTGATTTACCAGAGTTGCCTAAGTTGATGTATCAAGATAAAATTAAAAAACTTGAAGAAAAGACCAAAGGCAAACTTATCATTAAAGAATATCCTACTGCTTCTGCTCACGCTGGTCACTTTAAAGTATTACTTAATGAACTTGCAATCAAGAAGAGTTTTAAACCAGATGTTATCTACATTGACTATTTAAACCTTGCTGTATCGTCTCGGTTGAAGGCAGGATCACAAGCAAACTCATATACAATAGTCAAGTCTATCGCTGAAGAACTAAGGGGTCTAGCAGTTGAATTTGATCTTCCTATATTCTCGGCGACACAAACCACCAGAACAGGTTTCGGTTCTACTGATATTGGTCTTGAAGATACTTCAGAGAGTTTTGGATTGCCGGCAACAGCAGACTTTATGTTTGCCATCATATCTACTGAAGAACTAGAAAAGAAAAATCAGTTTCTTGTAAAACAATTAAAGAATAGATATAATGACCCAACAGTTAATCGTAAGTTTATGCTGGGTGTTGATCGTTCTAAGATGAGAATTTATGATGTAGAACAATCTGCTCAAGATGATATGGTAGACGCTAATCAACAAGACGAACCAGAAAAGTCTGTATTCGATAATACAGAGACAGCAAAAAGATTAAATAAATTTTCAGATTTTAAAATATAATGGCAAGAAAAAAGAAGAAAAAAGTAGATAAAGAAATCGAGGAGTGGAATAAAAAAGTAAGAGAACTCGGCGAGAGTAATAGACAAAAATTAGTTAATGCTATCAATAAGGGAAAGAATGCCTAGAAAAAAGAAAGAAAAAAAACCACCTAAAAGAAATGTCAAGTTATCTTACGAGACTGTTATGGTCAAGAAAGGTAAACAGATAGTCTATCAATGTATCGAGAGACCTACAGGTTCTATTCTATGTGAGAACTTTTTTAAAGAGGATACAGACGCAATAACTGATCATCAAAACAAACATAAACAATGGGAACCTAATGGTGGTGTCGTTCAATTTCTCACAATAGGCAATATTAACGCTTGACAATCCTACCATAATGCATTATAAATAGTGTTATGGTACAAGTTGCAACAGATGAAGCAGAAGGCGCTCAAGCATTATTTTGTTATATTGCTGATGTCCTAGGTGCAAAGAAAACACAAAAAGAATATAAACCTTACTTATCAGGAAGTAAGAATTCTGATGATTTTTTTGTAAAGTATAAAAAATTAGTAGATAAAGCATATTCTACTCGGGCCGTAGATACAGGAAAAACTAAAAAACAGATAGTAGATTATATTAAAAAAAATGATGACTGGTTTATTTCTTCATTAAGAATATCAGAATATATGATTACAACGATCAGCGATATATCTTCTAAATTTAATAAAATAAAACAACCTGGTTGGCAAAACCTATTCTATACACACGGTGACGAAGAGATTATGGGTGTTATGTCCACTTTGTTTAAAGCAGCAAATGAACAGTCAGCGAAACAAGGCGGTGTAAAATTTTTTGGTGATATAAACAAGTGGACTCCTGCCGATATATATTTTGCCACAAGTAAAGCAAAAAAAATATATAGTGATTTAGCAAAACATCCTGAAACAAGAAAAAAGAATTTAACATTTGCTGAACTAAATGAAACTATCGGAAAGACTATTGAGTCAGGTGATCTATTACCACTATCACTCAAAAAAGTTAATAAGAATGTTGTTATTAAAGAAGTAAACTTTAGTAGAAAAAATGAAGAAAAGTTATTAGCAGATACCGTTTGTACTGGCGTTCAGAAATGGAATCCGATGAAAGGCACTTTAAATTATTCTGGTGGTAAATTTAAACTAGGTTCTTATTCAGGTGGTAGAGATATCTATATTACCTTGAATTCAGGCAAAGCAAAAGGTCGATTACAATTTAGACACACACCAGCAAGTAATGGAAAACCTAGTAAAGGATTTAAAACAGTATTATCTTATGTAGGATCATCTGCTTTAGGAGGTCAAGTTGTTGGTATACCTCTTCTCACAAAAGTTTTAGAGACCGTTGATAAAAAATTTGCCAGTAATATTAGAAGAGTATTCGATCAAAATTATGTTAAGTTTGAGGCAGCTATGAAAATGTATAATGAAAAAGGTGGGGGTGCAAAAAGATATAATTCAGGTAAAAAAGAATTAAAAAATGAATTCAATGATGATGTAGGTGCTATTTCAGCATTATTAATAATGAATCCTTTACGAAAAGAGATAGAGTTGTTTTTCAAAAGACCAGGAAAAACTAGAGATAATGCTGTTAGGGCAATATTTGCCTATACTGCCTCTAGAACTATTAATTCAGCACCCTTTGTTATTGCGAAAGATTAGTGTTATTATAAATACTAGTATGTCAACAGAGAATAAATATTGTGAAAATTGCGGTCACGACTGTCCTGATATGTGTAAGGACTGTGAATGTGATTGCGGATGTTGTTAGTAATTGACTATATTATATTAATGGAGAAAGCGATTAAATGCAAGGGTTTATACATTACCTCGAAGAGGCAAAGAATACCCACTTAGAACATTTAGAAGATGAAATAATTAATAATGGATCTCGTGGAGCGTTAAACGCTATAAACTTTTTGAAGTCTATAAGACAAATGTTTCGAGGCGGGTCAGGAAGAACAAGTTTGACCGTTAAATGGGATGGGGCACCAGCGATAGTCTGTGGTCGTAATCCTGATAATGGTCGTTTCTTCGTTGGTACAAAATCTGTATTCAACAAAACTCCGAAGATAAATTACACCTCTACTGATATCAGAAAAAATCATTCTGGTGCAGTAGCAGATAAATTAGAAATTTGTCTAAGGGAGTTACCTAAGTTAGGTATCAAAGGTATTCTACAAGGTGATCTATTATTCACCAGAGGAGAACTCAAGACAGCAAATATTGACGGTGAAAAGAATATTGTATTTACACCGAACACTATAACATATGCTGTTCCTACGGGAACTCCCTTAGCAAGTAGAATCGCTAATGCTAATCTAGGCATAATTTTCCATACAACATATACCGGTAGAAGTTTTAATTCTTTGAGTGCTAGTTTTGGTGCAAATGTATCAGGACTAAGAAAAAGTCGAAGAGTATTTTATGATGACGCTAGTTATAGAGACGCCTCATCAGCAAAATTTTCACCTGGCGAGTTGACACAATTTGATAATGTACTGAGAATGGCGATGGGGTCAATTCAAAAAGGTGCTATCTTTATGGACTTGTTAAAGTCAGACACTAATATATTGTCAGTAGGTGTACAGTTGAAAGCATATATTAATTCATATATTAGACAAGGCACAGGATTAGGTACAGTAAAAAAACTAGCAGGGCAGTTTGCACCTTTTTATAGAGAAAGAGTACAAGCAGAAATAGATAGAGTTTCTAGACCTGATAGTAAAAGAAAATATAAAGAGATTCAAACAAAAGGTTTGTCAATGATAAAAGGTAATACAGATGGTTTGTATTTTGCATTGGCAACTTATCTATCACTACAAAAGGCAAAACTTATTCTAATGAATAAACTTAGAAGTGTACAAAGCATAGGAACATTCTTGAGAACTGATAACGGTTTTAAAGTTACCAGTCCTGAGGGTTATGTTGCGATTAAATCTTCAGGTGCTGTAAAACTTGTAGATAGAATGGAGTTTAGTAGAGCAAACTTTAATATGGCAAAAGATTGGGTCAAAGGATGAAATCACTAAGACAGTTTATGGAAGAACTTAGTATGGTAACTATCGTAATGATAGGTGGTCCTGGGTCTGGTAAATCTACATATTCAAAATATATTTCAGGTCACTTTGATATACCACATATCTACACAGGTGATATGATGAGAGACTTACAGAAAAAAGATAAAGAAGTTGCAAAGATTATGGATAGAGGTGACCTAGTGCCTATCGAAAAAGTTATGAAGGCACTAAAAGATAGATTAGGTAAAGGTGATACAGATAACGGGTATATATTAGATGGTTTTCCTAGAAATACAGAACAGTTGAATAGAATGAAACAAGAAAATATTGATTACAAATATGTTGTATATTTAAATGTTTCTGAGAAAGAAGTTATAAAAAGATTAACTGCTCGTGGTAGAAAAGATGATAAACCAGAGATTATAAAAAATAGATTGAAAGTATATGAGAAAGAAACAGGACCTGTCCTTGATAAATTTAGACAAGAGAAAGATAAGTTTATTGAAATTAAAGCAGAGGGCAAAGATCCTGAAGATATCTCTGCTGATATTATAGGGGCAATAGAAGATCGTGGGTAAAAAGTTATTTTCAGATTTTAGAATTAGTTTAACTGAGGACATTAACTATGGTTTAAAAGACTTAGTTTATTTTAATCAGGATGCTCTTAAAGAGTCTATGGAAGAAACTGAAAAGAAAGTACAGAAACATTTTAGAGACGGTTGGCAAAGTATAGAACTTGCACCGCCACCTGAAAATGATAGTCAAGAAACTAAAGATGAGTTAGTTGAGATAACAAGATATCAAGAAGCAAGAACTAAAGAAGATGAAAACTCTATTGCTGTTTCAGATGTAATGGAATCATATCACTTTAGAGAATATCTAGACGCAAATAAATTAGATTATAAATCAAGTGAGATCACAGCAATAGTTGATGATGTTTGGAAGGTAACAAGAACACACAAAAATAAATACAATAGACCAAGACCATATCAAGTTGCAAAGGCATTGAATATGGATTTTGATACTATGTACGGTGAGAGTATGGCAACACCTGCTTATCCAAGTGGGCATAGTTGCGGTACTAGATTGATCGCTGAATATCTATCACAAAAACACCCAGCACATAGAAAACAATTTGTGGCGATTGCTGAAAGAATAGGTCTGGGTAGAATTCAAGCAGGATTTCATTATCGTTCAGATCACGAAGCAGGTAAAGAACTTGCAATAAAAGTTTTTCCATACTTAGAAATATCTAAACAAGACTTATTAGAATCAATCATAGATTTACCTAGAAGAGATTACTCTAGAACTGTATTTGATAATTACAATACAGAAAAACCTGTGCTAAAACCATTTGTTAAGAAGATGATTGAAGATCAAATAAGATCATTCAATAGAATTGCACCTGTTCTAAAATATAGATTGATAGGCAGTATGCTTACAAAGAGATATAGAAAAGACGCTGACTTAGATATTAATGTTTTATTTGATGTCGCTGATGAAGATAAAGAAGCGATGTCAGAAAGATTAAGAGCAGTAGTTAGAGAAGTAAATGGTAAAAATGTACCAGGTACAGTACACCCTATTAACTATTTTGTTATCGTTGATAAAGATGTCTATGCTAAAGCAAATGTGATGGCAGATGATGTCTATGATATTGTACACGATAGATTTGAAAAAAGAACTCAAGCAAAACCATTTGATATAGAAGATTATATGAAAGAGTTTAGAGCAAGAGTAGAAAAAATAGATATCGCAAAAGGCGAATTTAAAAGAGATTTAGTTGACTACAAAGAATTAGTCGAACTAGATGATGACGATATTGTGAACCTTCGAGATAAAATTGAAGGTAAGATTAAAGAATTAGAAGATGATATTAACACACTAATAGATATGAAAGATGACGCCCTAGATAAGAGAAAGTCTGGGTTTGAAGGCGAGATGTCACCAGAAGATATTAAAAAGTATGGTGTCAGAAATAGACTACCTAACAATGTAGTTTATAAAATGTTAGAGAAGTATTATTACTTTGAGTTTATAAACAAACTTAAAGAAATAATAGGAGATGACAGAAAATTATCTGATAAAGAAGCAGATAGTTTGATGTCTGTCGGAGAGGCATTAGATAGACTTAATACAATCGTTTTTGCCTTCGGTAGGTTCAACCCTCCTACCATAGGGCATAATAAACTTATGAACGCCGTGAGAACCAAGGCTAGATCACTTGGTGCAAAGCACGAAGTGTTTGCTAGTGCCTCCTCTGATCCTAGAAAGAACCCTTTAGATCAGATTACAAAAATTAGATATATGAAAAAAATGTTTAAAGGATCAAACATTAAACCTGCACAAGGCAATCAAAGAACATTTATGGAAATATTAAAAACATATGACAAGTTATATGGTAATGTTGTTATGGTTGCAGGTAGTGATAGAGTAAATGAGTTTCAAAAACTTGCAGACAAATATAATGGTAAAGATTACAATTTTAAATCAATTAAAGTTGTATCTGCTGGTGAAAGAGATCCTGACGCCGAAGGTGCTACAGGAATGTCAGCGAGTAAGATGAGAGACGCCGCTAAAAATAATGATTTAAAATCATTCTCAAAAGGTATCGGTAACCTATTAGCAAATAATGAAACAAAAGCATTGTTTGATACTGTACGAAAAGATATGGGTATCAAAGAAGGCATAGAAACATTTGCTGATTTCTTGAATAATGATATTCGAGAAGATTATTTAAAAGAAAAAGTCTTTAACATAGGTGATATGGTTAATAATATAGAGGACGGAACTTCTGGTATGGTTGTCAGACGAGGACCGAACTATGTAGTTTACGAAACAGATGAGCAAGAGGTGAAGAAAGCATGGTTATATGATCTAGTAGAAACCAAGGAGGAATCTAATGCTAACATTGAAGGAAATAAACAGATTGAACGAACTAGTGAGATATCAGATAACACATCCGATGAGAAACGAGGATCCACAACAACTCGAATTACCTTTTCCGAAAAACAAATATCTGAAGTCGGTCAAGAACTATCTACCCATATGGTGGAAGATACGAAAACAGAAAGACCGCAGGAGGCGAAGATCACTAATGAAGATTCAACTAAATTCCTGGAGGAGTTAGAACAAGAATTTTATGGATTAACTAACTATCTAAGAAGTAAAACAATAGATAGAAAGGCAGTTAATTACGGTGTCAACTTATTTAAAAAGAAAATGTCAGCCGCTAAGGATAAATTTAGATTAGCGGCTGATGTTGCTCAGATAGTGGGTGTAGGTCCTAAAGAGTTTCAATCAGCACTACAAAGAATGAAACTATTACCTGAAGAGAAAGAACCTAAAAGTTATCCTAGACAGTTTGACGCTTACGAGGTAGGCACAATCGAGTATGCTAAACACGCATTTGAATTGACACCGGGTCAAAATATTAAAAATTATAGAAAAACCACTAATCAAATAAAGAAAGAAGATGTAGAAAAATGGTCACTTGAAGAGTCTACAATACATAAATATAAGGAACGATATAAGAGAAAATGGAAGTCAGAACTTAAAAAGTCTGTGGAGAGAATGCTTAATGAAATTTAAAGAATTTGCAAGTCAAGTGAATGAATGGGGTGTTCATGCTACAGAGATTACCGAAGCAGAATATCAAGGTAAGAAGGTCAAACTTAATGACCCAATTAGAGGTGGTTCTAAAAAGTTTTATGTGTATGTGAAAGATGGTGACAAAGTTAAAAAAGTATCATTCGGTGATACAACTGGGTTATCAATAAAGAGAGACGACCCAGCAAGAAGAAGAAATTTCAGGGCAAGGCATAACTGCGATAATCCTGGTCCCAAAACAAAAGCACGATACTGGTCTTGTTATCAATGGCGTGCCGGAGCAAAGGTAAATAACTAATGAGTAAATGGAGTAAAACAACAGGACAACTTCTAGAAGAGATACAACTCGCAGAAGCAATAAAAGGTTTACAAAACAAGGCAAAGAAATCTGGTATGCCTTATTCAATTCTTAAAAAAGTTTACGATAGAGGTATGGCGGCATGGAAAGGTGGTCATAGACCTGGTGCAACTCAACAACAATGGGCATTTGCTCGAGTAAATAGTTTCGTAACCAAGTCATCAGGTACTTGGGGCGGCGCTGACAAAGACCTCGCTGCTAAAGTTAGAGGTAGTAAAAAAGAAGAACTAGAAGAAAGTTCTTGGGAAAAAAATAAAGATACATTACCACCTCATCTTAAAAAACTATTTGACAAAGATGGCAACTTCATAAATCCTAAATCACAAGCAGTATTCAATAAG
>MDTE01059036.1_pt1 | contig 10731 bp, 9 predicted proteins | sample 811231 | NCBI WGS metagenome assembly MDTE01 (sample SAMN05326651, study PRJNA326480) | marine metagenome | isolation source: seawater | place: Indian Ocean: Red Sea | collected 2010 | reverse complement strand
TAATGTTTAATTGATTGTTCATAAGTGCCCATTTGCTTATATGCTTTTGCAAGCTGCAAATGACAATTTAAAATATTGTGGCCAACATCCTTACATATATCAAGAGATCGATTGAAATAATCAATAGACTGTTTTAACAATCCCATATGTAAATACACTACTCCAATATTTCTATATAATGATCCTATACCTTCTTCATCATTTAACTCTTTTTTAATTTTTAATGCTTTTTTAAATAACTCATATGCTTCTTGATATCTGTTGCTATTAGAATATAGCACCCCTCGAAGGTTATAATTATTAGCTGTTGATAGCGAATTATTAGTCTTTTTTGATAATGTAAAAGAAATTTCTTGAAATTTTAATGAATCATCTAGCTTTCCCATAGTACAAAATACATTAGCTATATTAAAGGATGTTTTACAAAGTCCTATTTTATCATTTACCAAATTATAGCAATTGTATGAATCCTTATAGAATTGCAATGCTTCATTATGCCTGCCATTATAATCATGAACAGCACCAATAACATTTAATGTGTCAGCTTTACCTGCATGATGATTGGTTTGTTCCCAAATCTGCATTGCTTTGTCATAGTATTTAGAAGCTTTTTCAAATTTTCCATTTAAATGATAAATTTTCCCAATGCTATTTAGAGATTTACCAACATTAATCTTATTATTATTCTTTAAACTAATATCCAAAGCAATTTCAAAATATTTCAAACTATCATTGAAATTATTTCTTGCCACATAGTAATCTCCAAATAATAAATATGGAGCTACAAAATTTTTATCCTTACTAATTGATTTCTCTAATAATGTTTCAATTTGGCTATATCTTTTATCAGAGGTACGAGTTGAAAAAATATATTTAGCTTTTAAATATAATTGATAGGACTCTGTATTACTGTTACTAGAATCATCATATTGATTTTCTACTTCATCTTTATTGGACAGAATTTTAAAAATACTATTAACTAATTTATTTTTAATTATTTGAAGACTGTCCCACTCTTCCATCCAACTATCTGTCCATATTACTTTTTTTGATTCACAGTCTGTTAATTCGATAGATAAGTTGAATTTATTTTTTTGTTTCCAAAATGAACCAGTGATATAATATCTAGAATCTAATTTTTTTGCTATAGTAGAATGTTTAAACTTCTTTTTAATCATAGCATTAACTTCCGTAAAGCTTGCTATTTTTATATCTGAACTATTTGATAAATCTGTTAAAATATCAGTAGATATTGAATAAGCATAAAAAGCATCACTTGATATGCCTTTATTAATGAATGGAAACAAAACAATTGATGGGGTATCATCATAATCTACTATAATATTTTCATTTATATAATTAGATAATTGAGGTCTTTTTAAAATTTTATGATTTATTGCATACACATCAATTAATCTACCTACTCCTTTAAAGGATTGTAACCCAATATAATCAGTTTTAATTTTTTTTTGATTACTTAAATTATTTAAAAATAAATTAGAGACACAAATGCCACCTTCTGGTGATAATGATTCTAAGCGGGCGGCAATATTAACATCATCACCATATATATCATCTTTAATCTTGATAACTTCTCCATAATGAATTCCAACTCTAATTTTTAAACCATCATATTGGATTAAAAAAAGATGTAAATCTAAAGCGCAGGAGAGTGCATCATTAGAGTTTATAAAATATGTTAAAGTACCATCTCCTATATCTTTTATATATGTTCCGTTATAAGTATCAACTAATTCTGTAAGTTTAGATTTTTTTTTATGTAAATATTGAAGAGATTTTTTTTCATTAACAGCCATATAATGTGTGAAGTTTGCTATATCAGTAAACATAATAGCAGCAAAATATTTTTTGTTAGTTGAATTAGACATTAAAATTATTGTAATACTTTTTGAACTAATTGATTATACAAGATTCCAAGATTATCATTTTCAGATATATTATATATATTTTTAATTTTAATGTTTTCAACCATTAATATTCCATTTAAATGATCCAATTCATGTTGGAAAAGCCTCGACATAAAGCCAGATAGTGGTTTTTGAATTTTCATACCCTCTTGATTATAATATTTAACTTTAATCTTATCAAATCGTTCTGCAATTATTCTAATCTCAGGGATACTTAAACAGCCCTCTTCCCCTTCTTGAATTGACTTTTTTGAACAGTGAATAATCTGGGGATTAATGTAAAATTCGTAATTATCAGCATGAGGATTGCCAATATATTGTGTAGTTTCTTCTTTATCATCTATATCATTATCAAAATCATCTTTTAAACCTATAAAAATACTTTTATCATAGCCAATTTGATTAGCAGCTAAACCCGCACAGGGAGTTGCTTGATAAGTATGTAATAAATCATTTAAAATGTTTTGAATATTATCAGATATCGGAAGTAAAACTGATTTTGTTTTACATTTTAAAAAATTAATATTATCTTCAACTAAAATATTACCATCCCAAACTTGTACTAATTTTTTAACACTCATTTTATCTATATATTTAATTAATAATTTTAAATCAAAATTTAAGAAATTTATAATATATTTATCATGTAGATTAATGTTAAAGGAATAAAAATTGAAATATATCAAAATTTTTGCTACTGGTGGCACGTTTGATAAAGAATATAATGAAATTACTGGCGAATTATTTTTTCATAAAACTCATATTTATGATTTGCTCAAATTGGGACGCTCACAACTAAATGTTAAAATAGAAACTCTTATGATGATTGATAGCTTGGAAATGACTAATAATAATAGAGAACTAATAATCAAAAAATGCAAACAAGAAAAAACTGATAAAATTATTATTACTCATGGTACTGATACTATGGTTCAAACTGCTAAATTAATAGCAGATAATATAAAAAAGAAAACTATTCTTTTAACTGGTGCTATGATTCCAATTCAATTTGGAAGCTCAGATGGACTATTCAATTTAGGTAGTGCTCTATCATTTATTCAAGTTATTAATCCAGGAGTTTATATAACAATGAATGGAAGATACTTCAATTATAACAATGTGTATAAAAATAAAAAATTAGGAATTTTTGAAAAAATTAATTGATTCTTTTAACAAAATGATCTGTTTCCCACTTGAAACCATCATATTCAAAATTCTTAAATTCTTTTATATTTTGAACAGAGTTTTCTGCTAAAAAACGAATAAATCTTCCCTTAACTGCTTTGCCATAATGTCCAGCAGACGTTTTTTTACCTTTGTTTTCAACAATAAACTCAACTTTTATAACATTTTTTTTATTGGGAGTATATGCCTTTCTATAAACTTGGGGCAACAAATCAAAAATAATATCTTCATCATGCAAAATTTTTGTTAAGGTATGGTTCCAATGATATTGTAAAGATAAAACATTCATTTTTAATTTATAATTTGGGATCATGGTTAAAGGTGTAGTCATGCCAAATAAACCGCTAAAAATCAAAACATGCTTTTCCATATATTGTTTTGCTGTTTCTTTTAATGTATCCCATTTTAGATGTTCATATACAACCCCTGTATATCTTTCAATTGCGGGGGCACACCGACTTTTAAAAACATCTTCATTTTGTCTATGAAAAAGTTCAGCTTTTTCTTGTGAAGTGCCATAAATTGATTTCAAATCTTCATTATCAATTAACTCTAATAATCTGATAATTTGTCCTACCTCTCTTTCAAACTTAAACTCTGTTTCACCAAAAATAGGACCTGTAGATTTTAATTTTGTTTTCCCTTCACTTGGGGGTATTAATATTTTCATAAATTCAAACCTTAATTTTGCTTTTTAAGTGGGGGTAAATTTAATAAAATTTTTAAATAAAATGGAATTTTTTTAATATGATGCTAAAGACTAGTACAATAATTAGAGGAATTATATAAATCACGATCCAACATATATAAAATATCACATTCTTTTTTTGCTTCTTTTTTCTTGTTTAACAAAAAATATAAAGTAATTAATTGATAGCGTGATAGGGCAAAATCTGGATTAATTTTTAAAGTTCTTTTAAAATATTTTGCAGAATTATTATTTTGCTCTAAGCCCTTATAACATAAACCAATTTGATACAAAATATTTAAAGCATTAGAATTTTTATTTTTTAATGCTTTTTCATAATAAAATATTGCATCTTCAAATTTACTAATTTTTTGATAACATGAACCAATCATCATATTTGCCATAGCATCATTTTTATTTTTTTCTAAAAATTTAGAAAATTGCATTATAGCTAAATCATGTAAAGAGAGCTCTTGATAAACAACACCTAATTGAAAATATAATATAGGATTTTCTTCTTTTGATAAATTAATTGCGTCTTTAAATGATTGAGCAGCTTGCAAATATTTTTTTTGACCACCATATGCAATACCTAATTCAAATAATAATTTTTCATTTATATCAGTGCAGGCTATAGCTTCTAATAAAAACAGTTCTGCGGCTTCAAAATCATATAATTTATTTGATATATCACCTATAGTAATCAAAATGTCCGCGTTTTCTGTATCAAAAGACAAATATTCTAAATAAGCTTCTTTTGATGCTTTATAGTTTCCCAATTTATAATATGATTCAGCAATTTTTTTATAATAGTCGCTATAGTAAGGATTTAAATCTATTAATCTGTTGTATGTATCTATGGCTTCTGGAAATCTATTTTCTATTATAAAAATTTCTCCTAAATAAGTTAATACAGTATCACTATATGGATTATTTATAATATAATCTCGTAATGGGGACATAGCCTTTTTGTGAAAATTATTTTTATATAATAGAGTCCCATATTTTAAGTTTAAGCTATCGCTATCTAAGTATTTATCGGCAAATTGATATTCTTCTAAAGCTAAATCATCTTTAAAAATAGACTCATAAATATCACCTAATTGAAAATGTGATAACCCATTTGTGGGATTAATTAAAACAGATTGTTTAAAAGACTCTAGAGCTTGCATATTTTGATTCTTAAATTTATACGACATCCCTAAATAATAATAAATTTCATCATTAATATAATTCAATAAGAGAGCTTCTGTTAAATAATGAATTGAATTTGTATGTTCTTCTAATTCAAAATATGATAATCCTATATAAAATTTAGCAAGACCATTGTATTCATCTAATGTTAAGGCATATTCTAACATATTAATAGCATCAAAATAATATCCTAAATAAAACATGGAAATACCAGCGTATAAATGATTATGTAAAATCTTAGGATTAACTAAGTTTGCCCTATGAAAATAGCTCAATGCATCAATATAATTCTCATTAGATAGATATATATCTCCCATAATTTGATATGGCCGGATATCACTTGGTCTCTTTTGAATATATTTTTCAATAAGACTTGCTGTGTATTCTACATCACCTTCAATTTGTATGTTAATTAGTGCCAATAACAAATCATCAACAATAATCGTTGAATCATAGCTCGCAATTTCACTAAGAGTAGTAGAAAATTTGTTTGTAATAATGCTATCACCATAATTCAAATTTAGTAAATATTCTTGATCAATGAGCTCTGCATTAATTTGTAAAGCATTATTAAAAGAATAAATAGATTCAGTGTATAGCCCTGTATTTAAATAGTTTAATGCATCATTAAACAAATCTATTGCTTTATCATTATTTGAATATTTAGAAACTAAGCTAGAAGAATCAACAATTGATTTTTGAAAATGAATAATCTTAGGAAAATAGTTTAATGAATCAATTTCATATACTATTGTATCACTCTCAATTATTTTTAAAACATCAATCAAGCTATCAATTTCATTAATTTTTACTGAGTCTTCTATAGTTTGATAAATATTTTTAATTTTATTAAAAGTTGATATATAGGCAGTTTGCTCTTTTAAAAAATCATTGTAATGAATCTTTAAAGCTCTCTTTAAATACTCTTCAGAAGTTTCAATATCACTTAATAATAGATAAATATCAGATAGAGAATACAAAGTGGATATTAATTCTTTATTATATAGCCCAAAAAGATTTTCTTTAGTAATTAAAATGTTTTTATAAACATTAATAGCATCTTCATACATGCCTGATTCAAAATATGTTTCAGCTATAATATTAGATTCAAATAGTGATTTATTAGGGTTTCCAAATAAACCTATATTTAGTAAAATAATTAAAATAATGTTATTATATTTCATGTGTGTAATGTCTTATACTATATCTCAAATGCGTGCGAGTAAAAATTGTTCCTGAAAATTTAAAGTTAAATATAACATCTAAAATTATGAATACAAAAATTATTAAACAAAAATTAGAAAATTATTTTTCAAAAAATGATTTAATTGAAGTGGTAGATATAAATAATACAGGTGATCATTTTAGTATTATTATTGTATCAAATAAATTTAATAATAAATCATTAATTGATAGGCATAAAATAATATATAAAATATTTTCTGAAGAAATCACAAAAGAAATACATGCTTTGCAAATTAAAACATACACTCATTCAGAATGGAAAAATAATAATAATCAATAACTGATATTGTTTTTTTTCATCTAAAAATGGTATTATATTATTGACCTCAAAATGATTAAATCCTTTAATACAAATAATGATATAAATATTAGCTCTCCAGATAAGCTTAAAGAAGATCATTCTCATGAAAATAAATTAAGACCTTCTAGCTTTAATGAATTTACCGGACAAAATGATATTATTGAAAATTTGAAAATTTATATTGAAGCAGCAAAACAAAGAAATGATGCACTAGATCATGTGCTTCTCTTCGGTCCTCCAGGCTTAGGAAAAACAACATTAGCCTATATTATTTCCAAGGAATTAAATGTAAATATAAAAACATCTTCTGGCCCTGTTATAGATAAAGCAGGAGATCTTGCTGGGGTGTTGACGAATTTAGAAGAAAAAGATGTTTTATTTATTGATGAAATCCATAGACTAAATAGTATAGTAGAAGAGTACCTATACTCTGCAATGGAAGATTATATTATTGATATTATGATAGATAAGGGGCCTAGTGCAAGAAGCGTTCAACTTAATTTAAATAATTTCACATTAATTGGAGCAACTACCAAATTAGGGAATTTAACTTCTCCAATGAGAGAGCGTTTTGGAGTAGTGTTAAGATTAAATTTTTATTCCAATAAAGAACTTGCTGATATTATAACCCGTTCAGCAAAATTGTTAAAAATTGATATAACCAATAATGGAGCGAATGAAATTGCAAAAAGGTCAAGGGGCACACCTCGAATAGCTAATAGAATATTAAAAAGAGCAAGAGATTTTGCTCAAATTGATTCTAATGGACTTATTAATCAAAAAATAGCTAATAAAGCATTAGAAAAAATGGGCATTGATAATGAAGGATTAGATGAGATGGATAAAAAGATTTTAACTGCTATTATTAAAAACTTTGATGGTGGCCCAGTAGGATTAGATACAATTGGAGTTGCAATTTCAGAAAATCCTCATACAGTTGAAGAAGTATATGAGCCATTTCTTATTCAAAAAGGTTATTTACAAAGAACTTTAAGAGGAAGAATTGCTTTAGAGAAAGCTTATAAATATATGAATTTAGATAAAAAAGATAATTTAAATCTATTTAAAAAGAAAGGATAAATATGTTTTTTGGAACTGTTGAACGTCCCCCAAGATTATCAGAATTTGAATTAGAAATTCCAGAAAAACTCATTGCACAACACCCTTCTAAAAAAAGGGATGAATGCAAATTAATGGTATTACATAAAGATAGTGGGAAAATTGAACATAAAGTGTTTAAAAATATTACAGATTATTTTAATAGAGGTGATGTTTTGGTAATTAATAATACAAAAGTTTTTCCTGCACGCTTATATGCGACAAAAGATAAATCAGATGCAAAAGTTGAAGTGTTTTTATTAAGAGAATTAGAAAATGATTTATGGGAAGCAATGGTAAAACCAGCAAGAAAGGTTCGTATAGGAAATAAATTATTATTTAGTAAAGAAATATCTTGTGATGTTATTGACAATACTGTCTCTGGTGGTAGAGTCTTACGCTTTGAATATAATAGTAAAAGTCTTTATCCTTTTATTGATAAACATGGTTTATCTCCACTTCCTCCATATATAAAAAGAGAGCCTATCCTTGCAGATAAAACAAACTATCAAACTGTATATGCTTCAGAAAGAGGGTCGGTAGCTGCACCAACAGCAGGAATTCACTTTACAGATGGATTATTAAAAAAACTGAAAAAAAAGGGAGTTAAAGTTGCTTATATCACTCTTCATATAGGGCTAGGAACATTTAGACCAATTTTAGTTGAAGATTTGACTCGTCATCATATGGATTCAGAATCATATGATGTCCCTGAAAAAACAGCGAATTGTATTAATGAGGCAAGAAAAAAGAAAAAAAATATTTGGGTTGTGGGTACTTCCACTGCAAGAGCCTTAGAAACTGTTGTTGTTTCTGGATTCCAAATAACTAGAAAAAAAGGATGGACAGATAAATTTATTTTCCCTCCATATAAATTTAAAATGTGTGATCGCTTAATAACTAATTTCCATATGCCTAAATCAACATTAATGATGATGGTGTCAGCATTTTCAAGTAAAGAAATGATTCTTAATGCATATGAAGAAGCAATTAAGAAAAAATATAAATTTTATTCATATGGTGATTCAATGTTAATTATTTAATCAATGTCATTTAAAATTGGACATGGAATTGATATACATAAATTATCTCCTAATATTCCCTTAATATTAGGAGGGCTTACAATCCCTTCAAAAGCAGGATCTCAAGGTCATAGTGATGGTGATGTTGTAATACACGCTCTAGTTGATGCTATTTTAGGTGCATTAGCTTTAGGTGATATAGGTACATTTTTTCCATCTAATAATAAAGAATATAAAAATGCAGATAGTAGTATTTTTTTAGAATTTGCTTTAAAAAAATTAAAAGAACAAAAATATGAAATTAATAATATTGATATAAATATTGTTTTAGAAACTCCAAAATTAAATCAATATATTATTGAAATGAAAAAATCTCTTTGTAATAAAATTAATTCCATTCAATCTATGAAATTTGATATGCTATCAATCAAAGCTACAACTACAGACAAACTAGGTTTTATTGGTTCTAATCAAGGGATAATGTCCACTGCTACAATATTAATACAAAAGAATGAAAGTTAGAACACGTTTTGCTCCAAGCCCTACAGGGTTTTTACATGTAGGTGGATTAAGAACAGCATTGTATAATTATCTCTTTGCAAAACAAAATAATGGTCATTTTATCTTACGTATAGAAGATACAGATCAAACTAGATTAGTGAAGAATGCAATTGAAAATTTGAAAAAAACCTTATCAATATGTGAATTGCAATTTGATGAGGAGCCTAATAAGGGTGACCGGGGACCATACATTCAATCTGAACGCTTACATATTTATAAAAAATATTATTTGAAACTTATAACTAAATCTTTAGCATACCCATGTTTTTATAAAGAAAATAGTCCAGATATTTTAATTCCAGAAAAAAATGTAGATGCTGCATTGCAAAGAATAAAAAATGAGCCATTTGTAGTGAAATTTAAAATTAAAGAGACTCAAACAATCATAATTAATGATGGAATACGCGGGAATATAAAATTTGATTTAAACTTAATAGAAGATCCTATAATTATTAAATCAGATGGCTATCCCACATATCACTTTGCAAATGTAATTGATGATTATTTCATGAAAATAACACATGTTATCAGAGGTGAAGAGTGGATTCCTTCATTGCCAATACATGTAATGTTATACAAAGCGTTTAATTGGGATCAACCTTTTTTCTTTCATCTTCCGCTATTATTAAATGAAGATAAAAGCAAACTATCTAAAAGACAAGGAGATGTTGCAGTAGAAGATTTTTTATCAAAGGGATATCTCAAAAATGCTTTAATTAATTTTGTAGCTTTACTAGGGTGGCATCCTTCAGATAATCAAGAAATTTTTTCTATTAAAGAATTAAAAAGAGAATTTTCATTAGAGAGAGTAAATAAATCAGGTGCAATTTTTGATGTGAAAAAATTGAATTGGATGAATAGTTTTTATTTAAAAAACACATCTTCAGAAGAACTATTAATCGATGTTTTAAAAATATTTAAAAAAAATAAATTTGATTGTAAAAATAAAAAACAACAACTTTTAAAAATAATAAATTATGCCAAAGAAAGAATTACAACTTTAAATGAAATAATTGATTTAATTAATCAATTTAATAATAAACCTAATACCTATACGCTTATAGAAGAATTTGACTATAAAAAGTTATTTAGATTTTGGGTTGAAAATCTAAACCAATTAAATTCTATTAATAATGATGTAGTGAAAGAAATCATTTCTAAAACTAAAGCTGAATTAAATATATCTGGTAAAAAATTATTTATTCCTTTGCGATATGGATTAATAAATCAATTACATGGCCCTGATTTATATACAATTATTAATATATTAGGTATAACAGAAAGTATTGAAAGATTAAAAAATGGAATCTGATAATTTTAACAATAATTTTATTACAGATATTATTGATAAGGATTTAGAAATAAATTCTAAAACAAAAATTAATACTCGCTTCCCTCCAGAACCCAATGGATATCTACATATTGGGCATGCAAAATCTATTTGCATCAATTTTGGAATAGCTAATAAATATGGGGGGAAATGTAATCTGCGATTTGATGATACTAACC
>MDTE01054948.1_pt1 | contig 10732 bp, 8 predicted proteins | sample 811231 | NCBI WGS metagenome assembly MDTE01 (sample SAMN05326651, study PRJNA326480) | marine metagenome | isolation source: seawater | place: Indian Ocean: Red Sea | collected 2010 | reverse complement strand
TGGATTCGCAAACCATCAATCATCATATAATTGGGTTTGAAAGGATAATCTTTCAGATTCTCAAATCTTTCATCAGGAGTTCTTAAAACACCCTCTTTGATTTCATTGCCATATAAGTTTATAGAAATAAATAGATTCAATGCAGAGAGGATAAAGAAACCAATTATTAACTTCATTTACTATAGCTCCTTGCTTTGATTTGTAGATTGAATATAGAATATGACAGTAATAGTGTCAATATCTTCTGAGAGTGATACTGCCATATTTAAGAGAACACATTGAAGAAGGACGGAAGGAAATTAAGAAGTGAATCAACAACTGATCACATCTTGAATACAGCAATTAGAATTGCTAAAAAAGGAAATATAGATGATATGTCCTTTAATTCAATTGCCAAAGAAGCAAAGATTGGTACTCGAACAATATTCCGCCATTTTAAAGATCAAGAAACTCTTCAAGAAAACTTAGATATAAAGCTAGGTGAAGAATTTTCCAGCGCGTTTGCAAAGATAAATATAGATGATAATTTAGAGAAAAGGATAGAAAACCTCTCGACAATCTTAATAAAGCTCTATTCAAAAAATCAAAATATTATCCGTTGGTCTCTCCGAAATATATGGCGAGATCAAAACTTAAGAAAAAATATGTTTTTGTGGAATAAAATATTGAGAAGTTATGTCTATTCTATTCTTCCAGAAATTCTTGAAAAAAAGAAACCTGAAAGGGAAATAATTTTTGAATGCACGTCTTTCATTTTTTTCTTACGACTTAAGATCGTTCAAAGTTTGAGCGAAGATCAAATAAAGGAAATTTTCGTTTTAAACACAATGAAATATTTAAGCTAAAACTAAGAAGCTCTTTTAATATTTTCTACAATAGCACTAACTATTTCAGAATAAAGTTGTTCTGGAATTTCATGCCCTACTCTATCCATGATCATCCTTGTAGAATTTTTAATACCATCTGCCAAAGCTATTCCATGATCCAACGGAAGAATTGCATCTTCAGTGCCATGAATTACTAAGGTCGGTACATTGATTTCATTTAATCTAGATGTTCTATCAGGACTTGCTCCAATCGCGGCTCCATGAAGAGCAAACGGATTGTTACCATGCTCAACTATAGGGGCAAGTTTGTTTCTAAAGTCTTGCTCATAAAAGGGAAATCGCGATCCTGTAAGTTGCTTATATATTTCAACTACTCCATCTTCGACTCTACCTTTGAGATTCATTACAAAAGATTTTTTCATTGCGTTAAGCAGTTCTTTAGAAGGTCCAGATAAGGATTCATTTTGTATTCCAGGAGTTGTCATTATTGGAGTGATACTTTTTACTTTTTCAGGATAATCAAGAGCTATGATTTGTGTGATCATTCCACCCATAGAAGCTCCAACGATGTGAGCTTTTTCAATACTTAATGAATCCATAAGCGATACAGCATCCTTTGCCATATCTGATAAATCGTATTGCATGGAATCAGATTCACTAAATTTAAACTTTCCCTTATTATCTACCGCTAAACCAAAAATTCTATTTACAATCATTTTTAGAAAAAATTCAGGAAGAATTTTTAAAAATTTATTGTATGTAGGTTCCTTACCAAACCAAGTTGATTTGCCAACATCTCTATTATCAAATCTTATTACTCTAAAATCATTAGCTAATAATTCATCAATAAATTCTTGAGGCCACTGTTTGCAATTTGCATTAGCTCCCATTATGAGTAATATTGGCTCCTGGCTTTTATTACCGAACTCTTCGTACCAGATTTCAATATCATTTATTTTTGCAAGTTCGCCCATTTAAATAATCTATATATTCTCAAATTCTGTAAATTTTTCCCTTTTTATATATGGCTCAAAACCCTTACCTGGAGTCCAGTTACAGCTGTAGGATTTAAAATTTTTTAAATCATTCACAAAAATTTTATACCTAACTATTTCATCAAGGGTTTTTTTGACTAAAATATCCAAATTGGTAGATGATCCATTAATTATTTTCTTGTAAATCTTATTTATTTTATTAATTTCTTTTTGAACAGATAAATTATTTTTAACATTGTCTTGGGAAAAATTATATCTATTCCTAATAATAAAATTATTTATTTCATTATTTATCTTTCTTTGATCTTTAGAAATTTCATTTGAAAAATCTAAGACCTTCCAATTAAAAAAATTATCTACATGAAAACCACTTAAGTAATTTTTTTTTTGAGCTTTGAATTTTTCATCCATATGATCATATATCTCTGGCCATGATTTAAGAATATTTATACAAAAATCTTTTAATGAGTTGACCTGCTTTTTTTCTATGCCTATCAGATAAATATAAAATCTATTTCTTTTTTTTGAAAACTTGCAAAGAAAGTAATTTTTGTATTCCTCATTTTTTGAAAAAGATTCATTTTCGAAATAATCGTTACAAAAGTTGTTTCCATTTTCTATTATTGATGGAGTATCTTTATTTGAAATTGATCTAAGATAGTCTAAATCTTCAAAAGATAAAGAAAATGCGTGATTGTAATAAAAAATAAAAATGATGATCAAAATTTTCATATTTTTATTTTTAAACAAAGATAATTGATTAGTTTCTTATTAGATTTGTATCCTCAGAAGAATTTATGAAATCTGTAAATGGTAAGACTTGGTTAATAAATCTACTCCACGAAGTCACACCAGCTGTGCCAATGAAAACAATGTCTTCGGATTGAAGCATAAAGTCTCCCGCAAGCAAATATCCTGTTGGAGATGATATATCAGATTTAAAAATTCTTGGTTTACCCCTAGAATCTTTCTGTCTAAGCACATAGACATCTTTGCCTTTAGAAGTTGCTTGATTCAAACCTTGAGCTTGAGCAAGTGCACTCGCAAGAGATATATTTTTTCTATAGAGGTTTATAGATTTTGGAGAAGTAGCTTCACCCAAAACATGAACTAAAGATTGTGAGTTATCTGGCATATGAATTACGTCTCCAGATTTAAGATAGATATAATTTTGTATCTGAGAGTTCCTAGATAGATATTCATAATCTATGTCATAAGTAAGCCCTTCCCTCGAAAACTTTAATGCTGTTAAATCCCCAATTGGTCTTAGACCCGATTGACCGTAAGGATTTGCATTCGCTATTACCTCAGATAATGTTTTGGGAACTGTAGTAATAGGAACTGAACCAACCTTTTGGAAATTTCCTGAAATAATGATCTTTTGAGAATTAAATTCTGAAACTGAAACGTCTACTTGAGGATTATTAAGGACATTTGATAAAGATTCTGTAAGAATTAATCTAATTTCTTCTACAGTTTTTCCTGCTACATTTAAAATACCCGCGTTAGGATAAAAAATAGAACCATCATCTCTAACAATTTTTTCAAACACTGGATTAATGGCGGCTCCTTTAGCTAAGGCCGCAGATAATCTTTCTGTCTCTCCATAGACATAAATAAATAAAACATCTCCTGCTCCAACCTTATATGAAGAAGGCTGATAATTTAATAAGCTGAGAGGAAGGTTAAGCTGAGTTTTCTCTTTTTCATTTTTAATTAAATCAGATGAGATTTTTTCAATTAAAATTGGATCTGAAGAGAGGCCTGGAATTATTGTACCTTTGAAAGATGAAATTTCATTTAATCTCATGGATGTACCTATAGAGCAGCCAAAGAGCGTAATTGTTGCTAAAAAAATGACTAGGTAGTTTAAAAAAACTTTTTTATAAGAGAATTTGCCCATTTCTTAATCTTCTCTGTGAATCGAGACAAAGATTCTATAGAAAATTTACTAAAAGTAAAATTTCTTTTAATTGTAGAATATTCTTGATAATCATAATAATAATTTCTTGAAAAATAAGGATATTGGTATTTATACCAAAGAAAATTAAAGAAAATATTGAATTTATTATAAAAAAACCTTATTTTTTCATCATCCTTGTTATCTTCAATAAACTGTTCAATATCTTTAAAAGTTGAAACCTGATTACAGACAACATAAAGTTTTGTGTCGAAAAATTTACTTATAATTTGTGCATCTACAAATAATTTCCACGGAGGAGTATCGCAGATAACAAAATCATATTCTTTATTTAAAGAAATAATGAAGTCTTTAAATTTGTCTGATGTAAAAAAGTTAGTAGGATCGTCAATGTCTAATGATGGGATAAATAGACTCTCGTTATCACTCATGTAGTCATTTTTTTTTGTTAGAAACTCATCAAATGTTTTAAATGAGCTATCTTTTTTTAAAATTTGGGTAAGCCCTTTTTTTCTATAATCTAGATCAATTAAACAAACCTTGTATTTCTCTTTTAACTTTTGAAAAATTTTATTTGAAATTTCAGTTTTTCCAACGTTTTTTCTGGAACTCACTACGCAAATGTTCTTTATCTTTCCTTCAGAATGAGTAATTTCATAAACAGTTCTATTGAGCAATTCTTTTGAAATTGAATCAAGAACTTTATCCTGTTCATCTTTTATATTTTTTAAAATAGGTAATTCACCTAAAACTTTGTCTTTTCCTACGTAATCATACAAGGCATCTTGGTTAGTAATTTTTTCACCTAAAAAATGTCTAAAGGAAAGGTATATGAATACTAGTAATGTAAATATTAGTGAAGATATAAAAATTAGAATTTTAGGAGATATTTTATAGCTTTCTGAGGCATAGTTTATTATTCTGACATTGCTTACGCTGGAAGCTTCTGTCATTCCAAGAGCTAGTTCTTGAGAGGATAAGTCCTTTAAAACGTTTGAGTATATATCTACCTCTCTTTTCAAGTTTTCAAGAGTTCTCTGAGTAGAAGGTATGTTTGGTAAATCTTTTTCTATTTCTTCAATTTGAGAAAGAACTAAATTTTTTTGCTGGGATAACGTCAGATATATAGGATGATTTTCTTTATAAAACTCCTTAAGCTCTAATTCTTTAAATTCTATTTCATTAATTCTATTCTTTAATCGATCAAGTTTTGTATTTCTTGTTGAAATATCAAATATTATGTCAGTTGTGTTAGTAGATATTTTAAAGTTATTTAATTTATCTTCTGCGTCCTTTAGTAAAGATTTAATTCTAGGTATTTCATTTTGAATAAAGTTTTTACCCGCAATACTAGATTCAATTTTAAAATTTTTTCTATCTTGAATATATTCATCATTTAATAAATCCAGTAAAGATTTAGCAACGTCTTTGTTAGTATTCACAAAGGAGATATTCAACAAAGTCTTTGCTTGAGTTTTCACAATTAAATTAGATCTTATTAATCCAACAGATAACTCATGGTCTATAATTTTTGATAAATCTGTTTCATTAAATCTTTTGATTGCATCTTCAATTGTGTTTTTTGATCTATAAATTTCAATCTCTGCTTCTAAGGTGTTTTGCTCACTAGAAAAATTATTAATTCCAGATGACAACGATGATGGCAAGAAATTTGAACCAGTACTTTCTTTAATCTCCAGTAAAGAATCAGATCTGTATAAATTTTCGCTAGATAAATAAAAAATTAATACTGCTAGAAATGAGGCTAAAAAAATTGAAATTAATAAATTAAAATTATCGAATAAAACAGACAATATAGAGATTAAATCTAAATCGTCTCTTGCTGCCTTTTTTTCAATTTCAATCATTATTCCTAATAAACGTAATTTTTATATAATATTTTAATTCAAACATTACTTTTAGTTTTCTTGTCTGGTAAAAGTTACACAAAAATTTAAGTAATTATTCTGAAAGACCCTAAAAAGAGACCAATTATAGTGAATAAACCACCTAAACCCAAAAAAATAAACAAAGAACTTTTTCTTCATAAAGATAAAAGAATTGATCCGTATTACTGGCTCAGAGATGACAAAAGAAAAAATAAAAAAATTTTAGATTATTTGAACCAAGAAAATAGTTATACAAAAGATTGGTTTAAAAAAAATAATGTTAATTCTGAAGACATTTTTCGACGCTATATAGATGCAATACCAAAATTTGAAGAAGGATTTAAAACTGAAATAGATGGATATCAATATTTTTCTACTTCTCATGCTTCGCAAGAGTACCGAAAATACTATCGACAATTTAAAAAAAAGAAAACACTTATTCTTGATATAAACAAATTAGCAAAAAATAAAAAATATTTTGATATTTCTGCAATTTATCCTTCAAGGGATCACAAATATCTTGCTTATGGTGAAGATACTAACGGTAGAAGGGAATTTGCAATTGTTATAAAAGATATAAAAAAAAATATAAAAATAGAAAAAAATCAATGTTCTTCTAATGGAAATATTATTTGGAATAAAAACTCTGATGGATATTTTTATTTAAGGAAAGATCCAAAAACTCTTATAACTAATTCTTTGTTTTTTCATCAACTAGGAACAAGTGTTAAGGAGGACAAACTAATTTTTAGAGAAAAAGATAAAGAATATAATCTGAGTATTTCATTGAGCAGAACAAAAAAATATCTTTTTTTGGAAATTTCAAAAACTGAATCAAATGAATTTAGATTCTTAGATCTTGAAAAAGAAAATATGGACCTTATATGTTTTTTGAAAAGAAAAAGTAAACACTCATATTATCTTGATGATACATCTAATAAGTTTTTCGTATTGAGTAATAGAAACAATAAAAAAAACTTTGCTCTGTACGAAGTAAATCTTGATGAAAGAAAAGAAGTTAATTGGAAACTATTAATTGCTCATAAGAAAAATGAATTGATAGAAAATTTTTTATGTTTCGAAGAGTTTATTATTCTCGAGACACGAAAAAAAGGATTATCTTGCTTGATTCAATTCAATAGAAAAAATAATAAAAAAAGTTACATAGATTTCAAAGATGAGGCTTACACAGTTAGTCTTACAAATAATAATGATATTAAAGCACGACACTTTTGTTTTATTTTTTCAAGTCTTAGATCACCTCCGTCTATTTTCTCACAAGACCTGTATACAAAAAAAAGAAAGAAAATATGGAATCAAAAAGTTTTAAAACATAGAGAAACTAAATATGAAACAAAAAGAATATCTGTTTCTGCCAGAGACGGAACAAAGATACCTATTTCTTTGGTTTATAAAAGAGGAATAAAATTAAGTGACGCTCCATTATTACAATATGGTTATGGTTCTTATGGATTGGTAGTAGAACCTTCTTTTAAATTTTCTTTTATGCCTCTAATAGATGAGGGCTTTATCTTTGCAATTGCACACATTCGCGGTGGCCAAGACTTAGGAAGAGAATGGTATGACCAAGGAAGGATGATGAATAAAATGAATACTTTTAATGATTTTATTGATTGCACAAAAAAACTTCATAATAAAAATATAGGAAACTCAAGAAATACATTCGCTATGGGAGGGAGTGCTGGAGGTCTTTTAATGGGAGTTATTATTAATTTAGAACCTCAATTGTACAAGGGCATTGTATCAGCAGTTCCTTTTGTAGATGTTTTAACTACAATGTCTGACGAAAGTATTCCCCTAACAACCTTTGAATATAAAGAGTGGGGCAATCCAAAGAATAAAAAAGAATATTTCTACATAAAAAAATATTCTCCTTATGACAATATAAGTTTTCAGCCTTACCCGTCATTACTTGTAACTTCTAGTTTATATGATTCTCAAGTTCAGTATTTTGAGCCAGCAAAATATGTTCCAAAACTTAGAGACCACACTACTTCAGATAATCCTATTCTCTTAAAAATGAACATGATTGGTGGACACTCTGGAAAAAGTGGGAGACTTTCTTCTTTAAAAGAAACTGCAGAAGAATTGGGCTTCTTAAAAGCTCTTTCTAAAAAAGATTCTTAACTAGTTTTCCTATTGCTAAAGATGATGTTAATCCTGGACTTTCAATGCCCTGCAAATTAGTAAAATTTTTAATTCCATGATCTTCTTCAGTTTGAATACTAAAGTCTCGCATTGCTTCATTTGGCTTAGTTATTTTAGGTCTTATCCCTGTGTAGTCTGGATGTAATTTAGAAGAATTAATTTCAGGCCAATATTTAGAAATAGAATCAATAAATTTATCTTTTAATGATTCATTAAAGCTGTAGTCAATTTCCTCTACAAACTCAACATCTGGTCCAAATCTCATTCCGCCTGCTAAATCGAAACCAATATGTATTCCTAAGCTATGTTGGCCCGAAACAGGATATATTAAATTAGAAAAAGGAGATTTTCCTGAATATTTAAAATAATGTCCTTTTGCATAATAATTTTTAAAAATTTTATTCTTTGGAAAGTCTTCTATATTTTTTAAAGTTACCTCGTTACTTAAGCCGCTACAATTGATTAAGTATTTACTTTCTATTGTAAATTCTTCTTCAGCTAAACAAGAAATGATGAATTTACCTTTCTTTTTTTTTGCATTCATGAAAGATGTTCTTAAAGAAATTAGGCCGCCAAAATGTTGAATGTCTCCCTCTAGAGCGGATACATACTCCGGTACATCAATTACTCCTGAACTTGGAGAATATAAGGCGCCGTGAAAAATTAAACCAGGATTATTTTCTAAAACCTTTTCTTTTTCCACCCTACTTATTTCAACATTATTTTTTTTTCCTTGATTAAAAATTGCTTCTAAATTAGAAAGTTCAGTTTTATTTGAAGCGATAATGAATTTTCCATATTTTTTGTGATTTATTTTTTTTTCTAAAGCGTATTCATATATAAGTTTGTTTCCCTGAACACAAAGCTTTGTTTTTAAAAAATTTTCTGGATAGTAAATTCCTGCGTGTATTACTCCAGAATTGCGTGAAGAGGTCACATCTCCTGCTCTCTCGTTTTTTTCTAATACAATGATTTCTTTTCCTGAGAACGATAGTTCGCGTGCTATGCTTAATCCGATTACTCCTCCACCAATAACGATTACATCAATCATTTATTCTATTGTTATAGGAATTTATAAGACTCTTCATTTCACTTCTAAGAAGAAAAATTGAAATTAAATTTGGCAATGTACTTGCTGCTACTGTGATCAATGCAAAATTCCATATTATTTCTGTATCTATGTATCCGCTTCCGGCAATAAAGAAAGCTAAAATATAAAGAACTCTGTAATAGATTATTGAAGATTCTCCAAATAAATATGCAGTACAACGATCACCATAATAAGCCCAAGTGATAACTGTAGAAAATGCAAATAATAATAATCCAACAGAAACTATATACTCACCATAACTTCCAAAAAATCCTTTATTGAAAGCCTTACTCGTCAAAACAGCGGATTTTACAAGTGATTTACCGACAAACTCATAACCTGTATCAATCTCTGAATTATTGATTCTAATTTTTCCTGTGTAAGGAAAACCATTTTTATTTACAGTAACTTCTTCAGCAATAGATCTATTATTAAGGATTGTTACGTCATTTTGAATTTCTCCTGAAATGACGTTTAGTTCTCCGGAAAAGCTTTTTAAAGACGAATTTTCTCCAGATAAAAAGTTTAAGATATCTTTACCGTCTTTTTCTTCTTCTAAAGTACCATTTACGAAATACATCGAAGTCCTTTCAAAACTGTTATTGAATTTTTCTGTCCAAACTCCAGATGAAAGGATTACTAAACCAGTTAAAGTACAGATTATAATAGTATCTATAAATGGCTCTAAAATTGATACGAACCCCTCTTCAACCGAATGTTTGGTTCTTGAGGTTGCATGTGCAATGGGAGCAGATCCCTGACCTGCTTCATTAGAATACAAACCTCTTGCGACTCCATAAGTAAAAGCCAACGAGAAAGATGCTCCTAGAAAACCTCCAACAACGGATGTGCCTTCAAAAACATCAAGAATGATTATTTGAAAGGAAGGAATGATATTTTCATAGTTGAATATTAAAACGCTCAATCCCCCCATTAGATATATAAAAGCCATTAATGGAACTATTGAGGCTGCTATTGTGGATATTCTTTTTATACCCCCTATAATTACAAGAGCCACTAGTAAGCTCATTACAACAGATGTCATTAAAGGATCTATTCCAAAGCTTGATTGGATAGTACTTGAGATATTATCTATTTGAGGCATATTTCCTGATCCAAAAGTACTTATCAGTAGAGAAAAGGCAAAGATCGCGCCAAGCCACTTCATATTTAAGCCTTTTTCCATGTATACCATCGGACCACCTGATATTTCTCCAGAGCTATTTTTTTCTCGATATGCGTGAGACAAGGAAACTTCAACAAATTTAGTTGTCATTCCAAGAAAAGCAGTAATCCACATCCAAAATAAAGCTGCTGGACCACCAATAAAAATAGCCATTGCCACTCCGCCAATATTTCCTGTCCCAACAGTCCCTGACAAGGCTGTACTTAAAGCTTGAAAAGGAGACGTTTGTCCTTCGTTACCTTTTCCAGATGAAAATAAAATTCTCCATCCTCGAAGAAAATATTTAAATTGAGGAACTCCTAAATATAATGTGAAAAAAATACCTACCGAGAGCAAAAGTAAAGGAAACCAAGCAGCACTTCCGAAGTAGCTGTCAACTAAAAGAATATAGTTGTTTAGGGTTTCCAATTATTCTTCAGATCTTACTTTTGCTTCAAATTCAGTATAGCCACCAACTAATTCGCCATTAATAGTAATTTGTGGAAATGTTCTTGCTGTCGGAAATTTTTCTAACATTTGCTCCCTAGAAAAATCAACATCAAGCATATATTTCCTGTATTCAAAGTTTTTTTGTTTGCATAAATTTTCTGCTTTGTCGCAAAAAGGACATTGCGGTTTAGACCAAATTTCTATCATAATTAACCTCATATTAATT
>MDTE01141621.1_pt1 | contig 10733 bp, 12 predicted proteins | sample 811231 | NCBI WGS metagenome assembly MDTE01 (sample SAMN05326651, study PRJNA326480) | marine metagenome | isolation source: seawater | place: Indian Ocean: Red Sea | collected 2010 | reverse complement strand
GGCGTGGCCCGGTGAACTGTTCCGGGTCAGGCCGATCTGTGGACGACCGGGGCCGGCAGTTTGCGTGACAACGGCGCCGAACCGTCAAGGCTGCTATGGTCTGCGCGACATTGTTGGGAGTGAAGACATGGGACGTTTGGAAGGCAAGTCCGCGATTATCACCGGAGGTGCCGGCGGCATCGGCCGCGCGGCCGCGCGACGTTTTCTCGAGGAAGGGGCCTCGGTACTGCTCGTGGACCTGCGTCCCGAAGAGCTCGAAGCAGCCGCGGCTGATCTCGATGGTGGCGACGCCGTGCAGATCTGCGCCGCGGACGTCACGAGCGCTCAGGACTCGGAACACTACGTGGCGCAAGCCAGGGAGGCGTTCGGCGGCCTGGACATCCTGCTCGCAAACGCGGGTGTCGAAGGCCAGCTTGCCCGGATCGAGGACTACCCCGAGGACGTGTACGATCAGGTGATGGCCGTGAACGTCAAAGGCGTGTGGCTGGGACTGAAATACGCGATGCCCGCCATGGCGGCCACGGGCGGCGGCAGCATCGTGATCACCAGTTCGACCGCGGGGATCAAAGGCAGCCCCGGTATGATGCCCTACGTCACAAGCAAACACGCGGTGATCGGCCTCATGCGTTCCGCGGCGGTCTACGGCACGGCAAACAACATTCGTGTGAACACGGTCAATCCCGCTCCCGTCGAGACCCGAATGATGCGCAGCATCGAATCAGGGACCGGCATGAACGATCAGCACGCCGCACACGAACGGATCGCCTCGACGGTGCCCATGGGGCGCTATGCCGAGCCGGTCGAAATCGCCAACGTGATGGTGTTCCTTGCGTCCGATGAAGCCAGCTACGTCACGGGTGGGGTCTACATGGCCGACGGCGGCGTCTCGGCAAGCTGACATGCTGCGACTCACGTACCTGATCCGGCGCAAGTCGGGACTGGAAGCCGACGCGTTCCGCACCGCGTTGCAGGAACGCTTCGCATCCACACTGGCGGCCAGTGCCGGGCGTCTGCGCCTCTCCCGAGCAATCTTTGTCCAGACTCTGGACGACCCGATGAACGAAGCGCTCGCGCGGCCGCGCGGTGATATGGAAGCCCCCTACGACGGCGTGATCGAACTCTGGTGGGCAACCGACGAAGACGCCGACGCGGGGACCAACGCGGCCGCCGACCTCGTGGAACGCGAGGCAGCGTTCATCGACCATGAGCGATCCCCCCTGTGGCTCAACTGCGAGTATCCGCAGATCAACCCTGCGCACGTTGTGACGGCCCGGGCGGCCTCGCCTCTCGTGAAGCTCTACTTCCCCCTGCGCCAGCAAGCATCGCTGAGCGACGACGCGGCGCGTGAACACTGGCTACGCCATCATGGCCCGATCATTCGCGCCCACGCGGCCGGCATGGGGATGGTGCGCTACATGCAGGTGCACCGCGTCGACACGCCACTGGAACGCCGGCTGCGCGAACAACGCGGCACCGCAACGCCGGCCTACCTCGGGCATGCCGAGACCTGGCTGGACCGTTCCATAGCAAGCGCGCCCGAGGCCAGGCTGGGAGGCCGCGCCGCGATCGCCGACGAGAAGCGCTTCATCGATTTCGCACGCTCATCAATCTGGGTCGGCAAGGAGCGCATCGTCTTTGACCGGCGCTGAGGGCGTGACGGCCGGCACAAGCACAGCCGCTAATGGCATCCGACTGCACGTCGTCGGCTGCCGACGGAGCGGCACGACCCTCCTGTTCGAACTTCTCTCAACCTGTTTCGCGCACGACGAGGCCTGCGAACACGAGCGGAGCATCTTCGACAGCCCGTGTCCGCCAGGCCTGTCGCTCAGCAAGAAGCCCTCCGATGTCACGCATGTGCGTGCAGCATTCGAAGCCGATCCCAACCTCTACCTGCTGTACGTGTTGCGGGACCCGCGCTCGGTGGTGACGAGCATCCACCCGTCACGTCCGAACATCTACTTTGCGAGCTTCGAACGTTGGCTTCGCTACGAGGCTGCCGCAACACCCATGAAGCGCCATCCGCGTTTCCTCGAAGTGCGCTACGAGGAGCTGGTGCGCGATCCACTCGGCGTACAGCAACGTATCGGGGGCGCCTTCCCGTTCCTGTCCGAGACCCACCCGTTCACCGAGTTTGCGGAGCATGCGCAAACCGCCGAGCCCGCCGCGGTCTCGCTCCTCGGCGTTCGCCCGATCGAAACCGAAAGCAGGGAGCGCTGGCGTCAGCACCTGCCCCGACTGCGCTTTCAGATGCAGCAATACCCGGAACTGGCGACGGTGATCCGTGAGTACGGCTACGAGTCGTCGGACGCGTGGCTGGCGGCGCTCGACGGTGTGGCGGCGGCGCCCCAGGGTTACGGTGAGCGCCCACGTGGCCGGCTGGCGCGGATGGAGGCAGCACTGCGTTACTGGTTCAAGACACGACGCTACCTGCGACGCGCCCGCGCCCAGGCCGGACAGTAACCGCAAGGCAACGCAAAACGGGCACCCCTTCCGGCGCCGTCCTGTGAGGCTCGGCCGAAGCCGACCGGGATTGATCAGAGAATGCCACCGCGCTCGTCGTGCTGCGCGCTCACTATTCTGCGCTCACTATTCTGGAGCTCACTATTCTGGACACCCATTGAGCTAATGGCTCTTTGGACACCCATCCGCTGGGGTGACCGTGACGCTACCTTCTGCGTGTTCAGCCGGCCCGCAAGCCCGACGGAAACGAAAACGGGCGCCCCATCGGGGCGCCCGCCTTTCGAGATCAGCCGAAGCCGGTTGATCAGAGGATGTAACCGCGCTCGTCGTGCTGCGCGAGATCCAGACCTTCCGCTTCTTCGTCCTCGGTGACCCGCAGTCCGATGACTGCATCCACCGCTTTCAGGATGATGAAGCTGACGATGCCGGAGTAGAGGATGGTCGCGACCACACCGATGATCTGGGCCACAAGCTGCTCCGGGATCGACGTGTTGTCGCCGCCGAAGCCGACGCCACCCAGGCCTTGTGCACAGAAGATGCCGGTCAGGACCGCCCCGATGATGCCACCAACCGCGTGGACGCCGAACACGTCCAGCGTATCGTCATAGCCGAACGCGCGCTTGAGCCGGGTCGCGGCATAGAAGCAGCCGACACCGGAGAACAGACCGATCGCAATGGCACCCATCGGACCCACCGAACCGGAAGCCGGCGTGATCGCAACCAGACCTGCGACAGCGCCCGAAGCAATGCCGAGTACCGACGGTTTGCCGTGTGTGATCCACTCGGCATACATCCAGGCGAGTGCGGCACCCGCCGTCGCCAGCTGTGTGACCGCAAGCGCCATGCCGGCAGTCCCGTCAGCGGCGAGCTGACTGCCCGCATTGAAGCCGAACCAGCCGACCCACAGCATGGACGCACCGACGACGGTGAGGCCGAGGTTGTGCGGGGGCATATGTGTTGTGGGATAGCCGTTTCGCTTGCCGAGCACAATCGCGGCCACGAGACCCGCGACCCCTGCGTTGATGTGAACCACTGTGCCACCGGCGAAGTCGTGCACCCCGTGGTCACCGAGCCAGCCGCCGCCCCACACCCAGTGGCAGACCGGGGCATAAACGATCGTGATCCAGATCGCCATGAACCAGAGCATCGCCGAGAACTTCATGCGTTCGGCAAACGCGCCGACGATCAGGGCCGGCGTGATGATGGCGAAGGTCATCTGGAACGTCATGAAGACCGTTTCCGGAATGGTCCCGGACATGGCATCAACCGTCACACCTGAGAGGAATGCTTTCGACAGGCCTCCAATGAACGGTTGCAGTCCGCCACCATCCTCGAAGGCCAGGCTGTAGACGTAGACTGCCCACAGAATCGACATGAGGCCCGTGATGGCAAAACACTGCATCAGGACCGACAGAACGTTCTTGCTCCGAACCATGCCTGCATAGAACAGGGACAGGCCCGGGATCGTCATGAACAGGACGAGGGCGGTGGCTACGATCATCCAGGCGGTGTCGCCCGAATTCAGTTCGTCCGCCAGGGCGGACGCCGGCGTTAGCACCAGCAAAACTGGCAAAAGCCACTTGCCCGCGCGCCATGGCAAACAGTTAATCGACATGCGTCTACTCCTTAGATGGACAAAGGTTGTTATTTGCGCACTCTCTTTGCACAGGCTGTGCCAAGGTCACCAGAATCGCTCGAAGCCCTGCGTGGCGCACGCTGCAGCCATCCCGCCCAACCGGAGCCAAACGAATACGCGCACCGTTTTAGGTCCTGACAACGACTGGCACGCTTCTTTTTGGTGCATCTTCCGGAACCGTACTTCGGACATGCACCGCCATGCACCAGCGCGACATGGCGTGCCTCGAGACGCGCCATGAATCCCGCGGGCCCGTTTCCGCTCGTATAATCCGCGCCTCGCAACGAGAAGGGACGCGTCTTGCAGGATCTGCACAACTGGCTGGAGTCCGCGATCAAGCCCGCGCCCCGCAGCCAGACTGTCGAGGTCGGGGGAGCCGAGGTCCACTTTCTGCGCTGGCCCGGCCCGGACGGCCCCGCGCAGCCGCGACCGGGCGTCCTGTTCGTCCACGGGCACGCGGCCAACGCCCACTGGTGGGACTGGACGGCCCCCGCCCTCCTGGATCGATTCGACGTCGTCGCCCTCGACCTGTCGGGCAATGGCGACAGCGACCACCGCGACGTCTATACGTCACACCTCTATGCCGAAGAGATGCTCGCGGTCGCCGCTGCGGCGGGCCTGCAGCGACCGATCCTCGTGGGCCACAGTTTTGGCGGGACGCTTGCGCGGCTCGCATGTCATTTGCACCCTGCGGCGTTTCGCGCGCTGTTGCTGGTTGACTCCGCCCTCCCAGCGCACCGGAGCCGCAGACCGCCTCCGCCATTGCCGCGCTCACGTGTGCGGCACTACGAGAGCCTTGACGCCGCGGTACAGCGATTCCGGCTCCGACCCCCACAGCCCGCGCCCGATCCAGCCATCCTCAGACACGTTGCGGACCACTCGGTCCTGCGCGAGCCCGACGGCTACCGCTTCAAGCTGGACCCTGGAATCTTCGCGAGGATGACTGCAGAGCCAGACTACCCGGACGCACACTCGATGCTCGCCGCGATGACGATCCCCTGCGGTCTGGTCTATGGAGCACGCAGTCGGTTCTTCCCTCCGGAAACGGTCGAGGCCGTGCAGCATCTGTTCGCACCCGACCGGCTCCGGGGCGTCGCGAACGCCCACCATCACCTGTTTCTCGACGAGCCGCGCCTTTCGATCACCACGATTCGTGACGTGCTGATCAGTCTTCTGGAAGACGACTGAAGTGAGCCACACGGATACACGCTACACTGACTCCGACATGACCCCGGCTGTCGACCACCGCGCTCGCAGACCCCTGACTGTTCGTGACCGAACTTTCCGTGTGGCCCACTAGTGCGACGTCAGCCGAGGTCGTACAATTCGCCCCACCGACTGGCCACTCTGCCCATGACCATCGACAAACCCCGGGAAGAGTGCGCCGTGTTTGGCGTATTCAACACTCAAGACGCCGCCGCACACTGCGTGCTTGGCCTCCACGCCCTGCAACACCGCGGTCAGGAAGCCTCCGGCATCGTCTCGACTGATGGCAAGGACTTCTTCCAGCGGCTTGCATTCGGACGCGTCGGCGATCAGTTCAACAAGGGATCGGTCATCGATCATCTCGTTGGAACCGCGGCCATCGGCCACAACCGGTACTCGACCAGCGGCAGCAAGCAGAATTACGCCAATATTCAGCCGCTCATTGCGGAGTTGGAAACCGGCGGCCTGGCACTCGCCCACAACGGCAATCTGACGAACGCGCGGGAACTGCGAACGAAGCTGGTCCGGCGTGGCTGCCTGTTCCGCACGTCGATGGACACAGAAGCCGTGATCCATCTCATCGCGGTGTCCGAGGGTGAAACGCTGCACGACAAGATCGTGGATGCACTGAGCCGGGTCGAAGGTGCGTACTCCATGGTCCTCCTGACCGAAGACGCGCTGATCGGTGTCCGTGACCCGCTCGGCGTCAGGCCCCTCGTGTTGGGCCAGCTCGAGGGCAGTTGGATCCTCGCGTCCGAGACGTGTGCGTTCGACATCATCGGCGCCGAGTTCGTCCGCGACATCGAACCAGGCGAGATGGTCACCATCACGGCAGACGGCGTCCAGTCGTCGCGCCCCTTCGGCAATTCGCAGCCGTCTCGATTCTGTATCTTCGAGTACGTCTATTTCTCGCGGCCGGACAGCTTCATCCAGGGCCGGCATGTGTACGACACGCGCAAACGGATGGGCGAGGAGTTGGCCTACGCCGAGACACATGACATCGATGTCGTCGTACCCGTTCCTGACTCAGGCGTGCCCGCATCGCTCGGCTATGCCCAGGCGCTCGGTTGTCCCTTCGAGCTCGGGATCATCCGCAACCACTACGTGGGGCGCACGTTCATCGAACCTACGGACGAAATTCGCCACCTCGGCGTGAAACTCAAGCACAACGCCAACCGAACCGTGCTCAAAGGCAAAAAGGTTGCCCTCGTGGACGACAGCATTGTGCGGGGCACGACGCTGCGCAAAGTTGCCTCAATGATCCGCGATGCCGGTGCGAAGGAAATCCACATCCGCATCTCCTGCCCACAGTGGATCGCCACCTGTCACTACGGCGTCGACACGCCGAAGAGCAGCGAACTGATCGCGACAACCCATACGCTCGAGCAGATGCCCGAGCACTTCAACGTGGAGTCGGTGCAGTACCTCGGAATCGACGCGTTGTACAGAGCGGTTGGGGAAACAGGCCGCAGCGCACCGTCACCACAGTATTGCGATGCCTGCTTCACGGGCGAGTACCCGGTTCAGCCAGAGGAAACGGACGACCCGATCGTGCAGGTCCACACGCTTTCCGCCTGATTCAGTTCCCTGCTGCCTGGTCGACCGTGATGCGCTGCATCCTGCGATGTTGCGGCCAATAATCGTTGACCGGCTTATGCTGCGTGATCCGGTTGTCCCAGAACGCCACCGACCCCGCCTCCCAGCGAAAGCGGCAGGTGTACTCCGGCATCGTCACATGTTCAAAGAGAAAGCGGAGCACGACGGCTGATTCCGGCGCCGACATGCCAACGATCTCGCGGGTGAACAGCGAATTGACGTAGAGGCCTCGCCTGCCCGTTTCCGGATGTTCAATTACCACGGGATGTGTCACCGGAGGATTGTCAGCCAGCATGTCCGCCAACCGCTCACGACCGCCTGGCGCCTCGAGACTCTCCTTGAATCCATGAGCGAAGTCGTGAACCGCTTCGAGTTCCAGCAGGAACCGCTGCCAGTGCGGGGACAGGCCGTCCCACGCCGCAGACATGCTGGCAAACAACGTGTCCCCTCCGCGTTCCGGCGCGACCACGCTGTGCAGAATCGAGCCGAGCGGCGGACTGGCCCGGAATGTCATGTCCGTATGCCACATCTCGATCGTCGGAGGATGCTCGCGGTCGTTTTCGAGAATCGTGAGTTGGTTGAACCCGTCCACATGCGGGTAGCCCTCATGACGTTGCGGCGGTCCCAACCGGTCCGCGAACGCGGCGTGCTGCGCGGGAGTCCAACGCTGCGCTCTGAAGAACAAAACCTGATGCTCGAGCCAGGCACCGCGAATGGCGGCAAAATCCGTGTCCGACAGATCGGCCAGATCCACACCGGTGATGAGTGCGCCAAGCGCGCCTGCAACAGGTTCAATCTTCATGGTGCGGCATTCTATCGAGGCGGTGCGGTCTTTGGCACAGGGTTGCTGCTTGCAAGGGGCTCCGGTCGTGCACGCACCGGGCACACGGTCGTAGGAGAGATCCGATCGGCGGCGGCGCACATGGCGCAGGTCGGTGCCAACCGTGGCTCAGATCGCGTTGCCGTCTGGGATGCGCCTTTGGAGCCTCGGCAGGGATCTGACGACGCCAGCCAATCCGCGACTGTGACGAAGCATCAACCGCGGCACGGACCGACTGAGGTCACTCATTGCGCTTGCATCCTTATCCGGTACATCCTTCCGGTACCTCGCAGACAACTTCGGCCTACTCAGTCCATGACGATCAGCGCGCAACTGGGCGACATCACAACGATTGCATGTGACGCGATCGTGAACGCTGCCAATTCGTCGTTGCTGGGCGGCGGCGGTGTCGACGGTGCGATTCACAGGGCGGCTGTAGAGCGATTGCTCGACGCTTGTCGAACACTGGGAGGCTGCCCCACGGGGGAAGCCCGGCTGACCAAAGGGTACAACCTCAGAGCCCGCTGGGTCGTCCACACGGTTGGTCCGGTGTGGCAGGGGCAGGGGGGCGAGGCGGGGGAAGCGCAACTGCTCACAAGCTGTTACCGCGCATCGCTGCTGACCGTCTTGGAGGCCGGCGCGCGTTCGATTGCCTTTCCCGCAATCTCAACGGGCGTGTACGGCTACCCGGTCGACAAGGCGTGCACGACGGCGGTCGAAGCGGTCAGGGCCGCCCTGGGCAATCTACTGGGAGTCGCGCGACCGGACGTCCTGTTTGCCTGTTTCGATCAGGAGACACTTGATTGCTACAACGCGCAGTTGCAGCCGTCGCCTACTCCATCGAGTCGAGCGCGCTGACGAGCTTCGCGGCGCGTTCTTCGAGATCGGCCACAACCTCTTTCTGCACGTGCACCGAAAGAGCCACCACGCGGTTGGCACCCAGACGTTTCAGTCCGTCCTGAATGGCCCTGGCCTCTTCTTTGATGTCGTCGAGCTGGCTCATGTCCCCTCCGCGAGTTACCGCGCGCATCATACGCGCTTCGCAGTTTCGAGCCAAAGCGCCTCGCCCCGATTCTGGTGTCGTGCGACAATCCGGCCGCCGATCAGGAGCGACGCATGGCCGACACCCCGGACCTTTCCTTGACCACCGAGTACCGTGGCGCGCGACTCGTGCTCACATATCGCGCGAACGGCACCGCGGCGCTGACGATCAACGGCATCGAGCGCCAGGCCGCTGCGCTCAGTTCCGGAGAGACAGCGCACCTGTCGTCGACCGTTCAGACCGACTACGAATGGCACGAATTCATCGAAGGTACCGTACGCCCGGTCGCGGGTGGCATCGAGGCCGTGCTTCTGGCCAACAAGGCCGAGATTGCGCGGGAGGCGTTCCAGACGCCCACGGACGCCTGACCTGACTGACGGCTAGTCCCCGGATACCCAGGGCATTGGCCGTCACCAACAGCAGGGCCTGAAAGTCGAGCTACTTGAGCTCGACCTTGAAACGGATCTCAAAGCTGGTCCCCGCCGGCATTGTGCCCGTCATCGGAATCCTGAAGTCTGTCACCAGGCCGTCATAGCGACTTGACGCACCCGCACTGCCCGACACGAGTGCATGCGCAAACGTGGCCGCGTCATCGTCCGAATATTCCGGCGTCCCCAGCAGAAGACCTGACCCCGAGTCCGTGAACGAGACCGGCACCTCGGCGCCGTAACTATCCAGTCCGAAGGCCGTGAACGGGTTCAGGTCATCGACCACCTCGACCTCTGACGCCGGCCCCACGCCGTTGTTCTCGACCTGCAGCGTGTACTCGACGACATCCCCGTAACCGACCACCGTGACACAACTCGTGCCGTCCTCGCACCCGACTTTGGTGACGACGATGTCGGGGATCGGCGGCGGCGTTGTCAGGAAGCACACGCTGTCTACGTGATAGAAGTCCCAGCCGGAGCCGCTCCCGGCCGTCATCCGGTACCGGACCGCGAAGGCCGGGCTCACCAGCGCCGTCACATCGTAGAAGCGGGTGAAGATCTCGCCTGACGGAGGGCCACCCGGGACTGTCTCGAGCAATTGCCACGCCCCGCGATCCCACACCTCGAACACAAGATCTTCCCCTGGGTCAGGGTCTTCACTGAACGAGTCGTCGCCTCGCCGAACCCAGGTGGTAATCGTCTGCACCCCCGTCGCGTCAAACGTGTCTGCGGTTGCCGTCATCGTGTTCTCCGACAGGAACATCGCCTGAGGTCACGCCCGACACGCCGCCTGTACCGGTCCCGGCAAAGGTCCAGTTGGTTGCCGAAGACCCATCGAACTCATCGCAGACACCGGGTGCAAGAGGCGGCGATACCTGGGTCTCGGTCAGAACCACATCGTCGACGTGCCAGAAGTCCTGGTTGGCGCCGCCGCCCTGATTCAGCAGGAAACCGAGACGGAGGTTTGCGTGAAGCCGGTTCTGCGGAAGCGCGAACGAGAATTGGAAGACGTCGCCGCCTGTATCCCAGGGAAAGCCAAACTCGCCGTCAAACGTCTGGATCAGCACCCAGCTGCCGGTTGAGAAGTAGTACACGGACAGGCTGTCTGCGAACTCCGGCATATCGCTCTGGCCAAACGGCGCGCCCAGCACGCCTCGGCGCAGCCAGGCGGTGAGCACCGCGCCACCCGTACCGCCAAACAGGTCCGAGACATCAATGACCGGCGAGATGGCGCAGACGCGTGACGCCGCAAGGAACATCAACGTCGTGGGAGATTGCAACGTATAGGTGTTGATCCCGGCCGTGCCGCCGCCACACGCGGTTGCCCAGGCGAATCCGCTCTCGAAATCGTCCTGAAACCGAATGTCGCCCGCGGCAGCAAAGGACTGCTGACCGAACAGCAGCAGCGCAGCCAGGACGACCAAGGGGCCAGGGGTATGGGAGAAGGGGCACGACATGCAAAAGGTCGGCGTGTACGCCTTGTAGCAACTTAGCGACCCATCACGAAAAAGTAATCCGCAAAGAACTTACATATACTGCCGTTCG
>MDTE01136819.1_pt1 | contig 10733 bp, 12 predicted proteins | sample 811231 | NCBI WGS metagenome assembly MDTE01 (sample SAMN05326651, study PRJNA326480) | marine metagenome | isolation source: seawater | place: Indian Ocean: Red Sea | collected 2010 | reverse complement strand
TCATGATGTCTGACATGATTTGGCAAGGGTGGCTTAAGTTTGTTAAACCATTAATTATAGGAATATCTAAGTATTTAGAAAATTTTAAAAAATCTTTGTGCTTATTTGTTCTCATCATTACAATATCACCATATTGTGATAAAACTTTTGCTGTATCATGTATACTTTCTCCTCCACTTCCATAATGACTTTCTTTTGGATTTAAAATTAAAACGCTTCCTCCTAATTGTTTCATAGCAAGTTCGAATGATAATCTGGTTCTTGTAGAAGGTTTTTCAAAAATCATTATTAAAGTTTTATCTTTTAAAAGTGTGTTTGAATCTATTGATGATTTGCTTAGTTGAGACTTATTTTTTTTTTGTGATTTAGCATTCTCTATAATATTTCTTAAATCTTTTTTATCTATATCTCCAATATTAATGAAATTTTTCATATTCAACTCATCTCTCCACAAACTTTCTCAATTTTATCAATGGCTTCGTCTAACTCTTTATTGCTTACTATTAGAGGAGGAAAAAGTCTTATTACGTTTTCTTCAGCTTTAACTGTGAGCATTTTATTTTCCATAAGTTTTTTTATAAATTTGTTGTTGTCAACAAGTAACTTTAATCCTTTTATGAGGCCCTCGCCTCTTATCTCCCCAATGATTTTTGGATAACTACTTTTAATTTTATTAAGGCCGGTGTCAAAGTATTCACCTTTTTTTTTTACGTTACTTAAAAAATTTTTTTCTAAAATAATATCAAGAACAGCATTTCCTATGGACATTGCTAATGGATTTCCTCCAAAAGTGCTTCCGTGTGATCCTGGTGACATTCCTACAGAAACTTTTTTAGTTACCAAACAAGCTCCGAGAGGAAAACCTCCTCCAATACCCTTGGCGATAGGTACAATATCAGGTTTTATTCCTGACTTCTCAAACGCAAAAAAATTACCTGTTCTATAGGCAGACTGAACCTCATCTAGAATTAAAAGTATTTCATTTTTGTCACATATTTCTCTTAAACCCTTAATGCAAAAATCAGGGACAACCTTAATTCCTCCTTCTCCCATTATAGTTTCAATCATAATAGCAGCAGTGTTTTTATTAATAGCTTTTTTTATAGCTTCGTGATCAGCAAATGGAACTTGATCGAAACCTTCAACTTTGGGTCCAAAACCCTCTGTGTGTTTTGGATTATTTGCCGCAAATAATGCTGCTAATGTACGACCATGAAAACTTCCTTTTACTGTTATAACCCTATTTTTTTCAGGTTTTCCAATTTTATGAAAATATTTTCTAGCAATTTTTATACTTGCCTCGGTAGCTTCTGTTCCAGAATTTTGAAAACAAACAAAATCAGCGAAAGTATTATCTGTTAATCTTTTTGCTAATCTTTCTTGTTCTGGAATAACAAAAGCATTTGATACATGCCATAATTTTTTTGACTGTTCTTGAATAGTTTTAACTAAATGTTCATGACAATGTCCTAAAATATTAGTAGCTATTCCTTGTACAAAATCTAAATATTTATCCCCGTTTTCGGCAATAAGATAGCTACCTTTCCCTTCAGTAAAAGAAATATTTTTCCTTGCATATGTACCAAGAATCGAACTCATAAAAAATTAAGATTTTATTTTATAACCTTTTTTAAATAAAATATATGAAACAAACCAAGAAGCGAAGCTAAGTGTAATGAGATAGAAAAGGCCAAATTTTATTGATCCATCTGCTACGCCTAGAAAACCATACCTAAACCCATCAATAATGTAAAAAAAAGGATTAATTTCACTAATATTTTTTAAAACATCTGGTAATTTGTTAATTGAAAAAAAACTACCACTAAGAAAGCTGAGTGGCACTATTACAAAATTTGTGGCTGATGCCATATGGTCAAATTTTTCTGCCCATAAACCAATAATAACCCCTAAAGATCCCAAGATAAATGAGCCAAGAAGCGTAAATATAAAAATATAGAAAAAGCTATAAAATTGAATTTCAATTAAAAAACTAAATACAACTATAGAGACTGCAGCAATCATAAAGCTTCTGGTGCAAGCGGCTAAAATACAAGCTAACGTAACTTCTCCCGCTGTTAGAGGGGCATATAAAACATCAATTATATTACCTTGAATTTTTCCTATCATAAATGATGAGGATGAATGAGAAAATGCTTGTTGTATAACTTGCATAGCAATAAGTCCGGGCGCAAGAAAATTTATGAAAGGAAAGCCTAAAACCTCACCTCTTTCATCACCAATTGCTACTGAAAGCACTACTAAAAATAGAAGTGAAGTTACAAGCGGGGAGATAACTGTTTGAATAATAACTATTAAAAACCTAAGTACTTCCTTCTTATAAAGAGTCCAAAAGCCAATCCAGTTAATATATCCAAACTTCTTCTCATAGATCTTGTATTTATTTTCAATCTCATTCATGAAAAACTTATATATTAAAAGGTTGATAAATACAGGCAGGCTAAGTGAATGGATTGCTGTTAGTAAAATATCCACATGAGGTATTTTTTTTTATTGCAAATACAACATATAGCGGCTCTAATTAAAAAAGAAAAATATGGGTTTTTGGAACGAGCTAAAAGAAAAAAAACTTAAGGAACTTTGGAAAAAAGGTCATTCCGGAAGTGAAATTGCTAATATGCTTGGGGAAGGAGCTACTCGAAATAGTGTTTTGGGTAAAGCTTTCCGATTAAAACTAGAAACAAGATCTTTAACAAAAAAATCTGCCGTAAAAACTATTGAGGAAAAAACCAGTCAGCCTCCTGAAAATAAAACACAAAAACTTGGAAGAAAAGCTCGCTTTAGAGCTCTTTTATTAGATAAAAATTTTGAAGCTGAAAACCCAATATATGATATTTCAAAACTTAATGACCAACATTGTAGATATCCAAATAACCATCCTGGTGAAGAAAATTTTTATTTCTGTGGTCGTCAACGATTTCCCAAACAAATTTACTGCGCTCTGCATATTATGGTTTGTTATCAAGCTAAAAACGAAAAGGAAGAAGACCAAATCACTGAGGAGGATATTCCTCAATTTATTGAAAAAAAAATCAAATCAGCATAATTTTTCAAATAAAATTTTATTATCCAAATTGCCCACCTGTTCTAAAACGATAAATGTATTCGGGTAGAATTTTTTCAATAGAAGTTCCTTCTATATTTAAATCTCTTAGAGTTGGATAATTTCCTGATACAATATTATTAAATTTTAAAATATCTACCTGGTCTGGTGTTAAAAGTGGATTCGGCATCATCTGCAAAAAGTAAGATTGTAGTTTTGCTACTTTAAAAGGAATAGGGACAAGAAATCTTTTTTTTTTTATTTGAATTAACAGTATTTTCATAAGTTCTTTAAAAGAATAATTCTTTGGACCTCCAATTTCAAAAATTTTAGGCTCAGAATTATTAAGTTGTAATGCTTTAATAATTGCCTTAGCAACATCTACTACATAAACAGGTGCAAATTTTTGAAGACCTCCTCCAATTAAAGGAATAATAGGAGAAAACTGTGCAAGTGCTGCAAAAGTATTAAAAAATTTATCTTCTGGACCAAAACAAACTGAGGGTCTTAAAATGATGGACGTTTTAAAAATATTTTGTATATTTTCCTCTCCTTGGAATTTTGATTGCATATATTTAGATATGTGATTTTTTTTTACACCTAGTGCGCTTATATGAATTAATTTTTTTATTACAAATTCATTGCACAAGTTGCTTAATAAATTTGGAAAATAAGAATGGATTTGATTAAATTTTTGTTTTCTATTTTCATAAAGTATACCGCAAAGATTAATAACTATATCAGAATTTCTCAAAACACTTTTTAGATCTTCTGAATTAAAAATATTGCATTTGAATAATTCTACCTGTCCTGGTGATCCCAGAACTTTTAAATAGCCCTTTTGATATGGATTTCTTGTAGCTATTTTTACTCTATAATCTAATTTAGTTAATTGGCGTATTAGATGCTTGCCTAAAAAACCTCCGCCTCCGAAAATGGCTATTTCTTGATTATTTTGCATTTTGACAACATTAACATTATATATGAGTTTAGGAATGACGAAAATTTTTAAATTCGACGAAGATATTGACGCAGAGACTTTGAAAGAATTAGAAAAACATTCAAGTCTAGCGATAGATACTGAAGGTTCTGGGCTTCAAATCCCTCACAGAGATAAGTTAAGCTTAATACAATTTAGTACGGGCAATAATGATGCTTTTATAATACAGCCCAACAGAAAAAAATATAAGGCACCTAATATTGTTAAAATCTTAGAAAATAACAAAATTACAAAAATTGGCCACTATTTACGTTATGATGTGTCAGGATTAGAATATTTTCTAAAATGTGATGTAAAAAATATTTTTGACACAAAAATAGCAAGTAAATTATGTAGAACTTATTCTCAAAATCATGGTTTAAAAGATTTAGTTTTAGAATTTTGTGGAAAAAAATTGGATAAGAGATTAGGAAGTAGCGACTGGAATAAAAATTTAAATGAATTAACTGATGCTCAACTTCAATATTGTAGTAACGATGTTATATATTTACACAAAATTAAAGAGTCTCTAAATAAAATGTTAATTAGGGAAGACAGATTAAAACTTTATGAAAGTTCAATTGAATTTTTAAAAACAAGAATTAAACTAGACCAAAGCGGATTTACAGAGGATATTTTTTCACATTAAATGAATAGTGATATACAAATAGCTAAAAAAACACTTCAAACTGAAATAAGTGCATTAAAAAAGTTGTCATCTACTTTTGGAAGATCCTCGCAATTTTCAAAAGCCGTTAATTTGATTTCCAAAACTCGAGGGAAAGTATTAGTAGTTGGAGTTGGAAAAAGTTATATTATTGGGATTAAAGTGAGTTCTACATTATCAAGTTTAGGAACTCCCAGCGTTGCTTTTAATGCGACTGATTTACAGCATGGTGGACTTGGTGCAATTCAAAAAAATCAGGATGTTCTTTTAGTGTTTAGTGTTTCGGGAGAGTCTTCTGAGTTAAATAATATTCTTAGATATGCAAATAGACATAAGATCAATATAATCGGCGTGAGTTGCAAATCAACATCTATGTTGCTACGTAATTCTACTATTAAAATATTACTTCCTAAAGTTATTGAAGCTGGTCATAGTCTAGCTCCTACATCATCATCTTTAAATTTCTTATCATGGGGAGACTGTTTAGCAATTGCATGTATGAAAAGAAAAAAATGGACAAACAAAAAATTTATATCTACGCACCCGTCAGGTACTTTAGCTACTTCACTAATACAAGTGAAAGAAATTATGGCAAAAGATAAAGGAATTCCGTTAATTTCCACAAATAAAAGTATGAGAGAAGCCATAACAGAAATGACAAAGAAAAGATTGGGAATAGTTTGCTGTAGAGATAAAAATGGAAAAATTAATGTTATAACAGATGGAGATCTCAGGCGAAATTCAAATAATTTATATAAAAAAAAAATTATAGATGTATGTAGTAAAAATCCAACTTGGATAGCAGACACTGATACTGCGCTATCAGCTATTGAAAAAATGAATTCATTAAAAATTACATCTCTATTAGTTGCTCAGAAAAAAAATATAAATAAAAAAATTAAAAAAGTAGCGGGTATAATACATCTTCATCATTGCTTGTCGTCAGGAATTAAATGAAAAAAAAATATCAAAAAACACAATTTTTTTTAGTAATTTTTGGACTTATGTTGATTGTATTAACATATTTTTATTATCCTAATATTAAAGATGAGAAATTGAAGAAGACCGAAAATTTTCTAAACGAAGAAATTGATGGTGAAGAGGGGCAAGGAACAACTTTTGAAAATGTTGAATACAAAGGTATATATGACCTTGATAAACCTTTTACAGTTAAGTCTGAAAAAGCACTCATATTAAATAAAGATCCTGCAATAGTGTACATGGAAAACATGCGCGTACTTTTATATTTGACGGATTCAAGAGTAGTAACAATCCAGTCAGATTTTGGAAAATATAACAAAGATACTTATGATTTATTCTTTGAGTCAAACGTAACTTCAACTGATGGAAAAACAAAAATCTACTCAGAGAATCTTGAATTGCTAGCTACAGAAAATCTAGTAAAAATTTATAATGATGTAATTGTAAACGATGTAACTGGATCACTTAGAGCTGATAGGGTTGACTATGATTTCGAAACTAGATATTTCAAAATCTCTATGTTTGATGAAGAAAGAGTAAAAATGAAGGTGATCAAGTGAGCAAGATTAAAAAATTTAAAATTACCAAATATAAAAAAGAAATTAAGCCTATTTTACAAATGAAAAACATCACAAAAAAATATGGTGGCAAAAGTGTTTTGAGGGATTTGAGCCTTGATGTGATGCCATCTTCTATTACTGGATTGCTTGGCCCGAACGGTAGTGGAAAAACAACAATATTCAACATATTTCTTGGTATAACAAAAATGGATTCAGGGAAATTGCTAATAAGCCCTGATGGGAAAAAAACTTTTGATATTGGTTCAACTCCTATCCATCAACGATGTGCAGAAAATTCAATAAAATTTATACCTCAGAACGATAGTTTGTTTCGCAATTTAAGTGTTGTCGACAACCTTAAGGCAGTTGCTGAAATTGTTTTAAAAGACAAAAGAGAAATAGAAGAAAAAGTAGAAAATTTATTAGCTGAATTTTCTCTAACCGAACATAGAAATACGCTAGCTTATAATCTTTCAGGAGGACAAAAAAAGAAAGTGGCAATAATGCGAGCTCTTATAGGTAAATGCCGAATATTATTTATGGATGAAATTTTTTCTGCAATAGATCCAATTACTATTGAAATGATAAAAGATGTTATTGTCAAATTACAGGTTACACGGAATATAACAATATTGATTAGCGACCATGCATTCGAGAACGTTTTGCAAATAGCGGACTCCATAAAAATTTTATCAGATGGATATATAGTTTCGGAAGGAACTCCTTCATCTATTGTTAAAGACGTTCGTGCAAGAAGCGTCTATTTTGGTGAAAACTACTAGCCAAATGCGAAAGAAATTTTCTGTACAAATTAATAACAAGATTAATAAATTTAATAAAAAAATAAAAATTCCCTCGGATAAATCATTAAGTATAAGAGCCTTATTAATAGCGAGCCAATGTATTGGAACATCTAAAATTGAAAATTTGCTAGAATCTGAAGATGTTCTAAATTGCTTAAAAATTTTAAAAAAATTAGGTGTAAAAATTATTAAAAATAATAAAATTTATTTTGTTCATGGCAATGGTTTAAATTCATTTAGATCTCAAAAAAAAATAACTAAAATTTTTGTAGGAAATAGTGGAACCACGACCAGATTGTTGTGTGGTTTATTATCAACCCACGAAGGAAAATTTTATCTTTATGGAGATCAATCAATGAATAAAAGGGATATGTCTAGAATTATAGCACCATTAGAAAAAATAGGATGTTTTTTTTATCCTAAAAAAAAATACACTCTGCCTTTAACAATTGAAGGAACTACAATGCCCTTAGCTCAAAAACACATAGAAAGTAAAGGAAGTGCACAAGTTAAAAGTTCAATTCTTTTATCCGCTCTATCAACGCCAGGAACTACTACAATAGAAGAAAAAAAAAATTAGTAGAGATCATACAGAAATTTTTTTAAATAATATTTCAGCTAATATAAAAGTTAAAAAAACATTAAAAGGAAATATAATTTCACTAAATGGTCAAAAAAATCTCAATGCCTTTTATTATACAATTGGTTCAGACCCAAGTTCAGCAGCTTTTTTAATTGCGCTTACTATATTAACTCCTGGATCTAAATTAACTATACCTCGAGTAATTTGTAATGAAACTAGAATAAAATTTATAAAAATTTTAAAAAAAATGAACGCAAATATTAAAATTAAAAACTTAAAAAGAGATTTGAATTCAGGTGAATTAATAGGTTCAATAGTTGCTTCGAGTAGTAATTTAAAACCTATAACTGTATCAAAAGATATAGGAACGGTTATTGATGAACTTCCTATACTTTTTGTAATTGCTGGTTTAACAAAAGGAATATCAAAATTTAATTCTATTTCTGAACTTGCTCATAAAGAAAGTTCAAGAGCTGTTGAAATGAAAAAAGTTTTAACACAAGCTGGAATTAAATGCAAAACTACAAACAATAGTATGAAAATATTTGGAAGTAATAAAATTAAAGCTAAAAAGAAAATGATTTTGGTTAAAACAAAAGACGACCATAGAATTTGTATGTCCTCTGCAATTCTTGCACTAGCAACTGGGATAAAAACAAAAATTAAAAATTTTCAAACTGTTGAGACTTCTTTTCCAAAATTTTTGTTAACATTAAAAAAAATTGGTGCAAATTTTGAAATTATCAAAAAAAATTAAACTATTAATTGCTTGTGACGGCGGCGCAGCCTCTGGAAAAACTACAGCTGCAAAATTGATTAGCAAAAAATATAAACTAAATTTTTTATCATCAGGTCTTCTTTATAGGTATTTAAGCTATAAATTGCTTCTAAAAAAAAAATCAAAATATGATTATTTATATATCAAAAAAATTTCAGAAAAAATTAATTTGAATAAACTTAAAAATAAGAAACTTTTTAATCAAAAAGTTACAAAATTTACTTCTGAAATTGCAAAATCAAAAAAAATAAGAATGTTGTTAAAAAAATATCAAATAAAATTTTCAAAAAATAATCATGTTTGCATCGAAGGTCGTGATATTGGAAGCGTTATATGCCCTAATGCTGATATTAAACTTTTTTTTAAATGTAATATTAATGTAAGAGCTAAAAGACGCTGGAAAGAATATAAGAAAAATAACTCAAAAATAACTTTGCCAGAAGTAAAAAAAGCCTTAAAAATAAGAGATTATTTAGATACTAACCGTAAACACAGTCCTTTACGTGTCTCTAAAGATTCGATAGTAATTGACACCTCGAAATTAACCAAAAATGAAATGGTTAGGAAAATTTCGAAAATAATAGATAAAAAAATATTATTAAAATATGGAAAAAAATTTAGAAGAAAATAAAAGTAAATCAAGCAAAGAATTTGAAAAATTGCTTTCGGAAGACTTGGGAAACAGAAAATTTAAAGAAGGCGAAATAACAACAGGTATTGTAAGTGAGGTAGGAAAAAAATTTGTTTTTATAGATTTTGGCTTAAAAAGTGAAGGTGTTATTCCTATTGAAGAATTTAAACTTACAAAAGAAATAGATAAAATTAAAATTGGATCAAAAATAGATGTCCTTTTAGAAAAAATTGAAAATGTTTCAGGAGATGTTGTCGTTAGCCGCGAAAGGGCAAAAAGGGCTCGATCATGGAAAAAGATGGAAAAAGCTTTTGAAAACAAAGAAGAGGTTAAAGGAACTATTATATCTAGAGTTAAAGGAGGGTTTTGTGTTGATGTTGAATCTTGCCTTTGCTTTTTACCTGGATCTCAAGTCGACCTAAAACCACTTAAAAACTTTGATTCAATAATGAAAATTCCACAAACTTTTGAGGTGGTAAAGTTAGATAGAAAAAGATCAAATATAGTTTTATCAAGACGCGCTGTAATGGAAAAAATTAGAGATAAAGATAAAGATAAAATTATCAGTAAAATTAAAGAAGGTGATATAGTACAAGGAACAGTTAAGAGCATAGTTGATTGGGGTGTTTTTGTTGATCTCAACGGAATTGATAGCTTGCTCCACATTACCGATGTCAGTTGGTCAAGAATTAACAAGCCTTCGGAATTACTTTCGGTTGGCCAATCAATAAAAGTTAAAGTTACTAAAATAGAACAAGAAAAGAAGAAAATTAGTGTTAGTATAAAACAACTTACTGAGGATCCTTATTCAAGTTTAATTAATAAATATGAGATTGGTAAGACATACTCAGCCACAGTAACAAAAGTACAAGACTATGGATGTTTCGCGAAACTAGAAGAGGGTTTAGAAGGCCTAATTCATCAATCTGAATTATCTTGGACTAAAAAAAATATACATCCTGGAAAAATATTATCAACTTCTCAAAAAATAGACGTTGTTCTCTTGGAAAAAGATATCGAGAAACGAAGATTAAGCCTTTCTTATAAAAATACACTGGTAAACCCATGGATAAAATTTGCAAAAGATCACAAGGTTGGTGATGAGTTTGAAGGCTCAGTAAAAAATATAACAGATTATGGATTGTTTATTTCAATTAAAGATACTGAACTTGATGGAATGATACATTATAAAGATTTAAGTTGGTCTGAAAAAGAATCAGAATTAGAAAAATATAAAAAAAACCAACAAATTAAATTTAAAATTTTAGAAATAAATCAAGAAAATGAGAAGATAAGATTGGGAATAAAACAACTAACAGAAGACCCTTTTGTCTTTTTTATGGACAAAAAACTGTCAGACATCATTACTGCTATTGTAATAAGCTCTTCTAAAAATGGAATTAATGTAAGCGTTGGAAATAAAAATTTACCAATATTAATTAAGAAAAACCAACTAGCAAGTGAAATTGAAAATCAAAGACCTACTAGATTTGCTAAAGGTGATAAAGTAGATGCTATGATAATTGAATTAGATAAAGAAAAAAAGAAAGTAAGTTTATCTATTAAAGCTCTTGAACAGCAACAAACTAAAGAAGCTGTTAAAAAGTACGGTTCAAAAGACTCCGGAGGAGTTTTGGGTGAAATACTTGGACCGCTTATTAAAAAAAAGAATAAAAAATAACTTATTAGT
>MDTE01100787.1_pt1 | contig 10733 bp, 6 predicted proteins | sample 811231 | NCBI WGS metagenome assembly MDTE01 (sample SAMN05326651, study PRJNA326480) | marine metagenome | isolation source: seawater | place: Indian Ocean: Red Sea | collected 2010 | reverse complement strand
GTCAGGAGGAAGACCTCCGCGGTCCACGTGCCCACCACGCACAGCCGTGCGGCGGCGTCGCCGGGGTCCGAGAGGGGAGTACAGTCCAGGCACGCAATCTCCTTACCGTCGAGTGACGCCGACGCCGTCTCGCGGATGAGCGCGTGGGCACCCCCCTGGGCACCCCCCTGGGCACCCCCCGCGCCGTCCACGTCCATGGCGTCGCCACCGGCACCGACGGCGGACCCCAGCGCGAGGGAATACAGCGAACCCCCCGTCGTCGCCACCAGCGCCTGCGTCCTGTTAGCCGAAGCCACCGACACCGTCGCGCCCCCGGGGGGCGACCACGTCGCTCTCGGCTCGCCGTCCGACGCGTTCACCAGCCTCACCCCCGACGCCACGCACTGCACGACGTACCCTCCGTCCACGTTGCACACGCACAGCGTCTGTTCGTTCGCGGAGAAGCCGCGAAACTCCGTCTCGGCGAGCTCGTCGTCGTCGTCTATGGCCAGGATGCGAGTCTCGCCCGCAAACGACACGACCAGGTGGGTGTCCGACGGATGCGTCGCCGCGTCGCCCTTGCGAAGGCTCCAGCATCCCTTGACGCCCGGGAGCTCAACGGCGGCGCGTTCGTGGATGCCGACGCCGTTTCGGACGATCCGGAGGGACCCGTCCTTGTTCACCCCCGAGCACGTCACCACCTGCCCTTGCCCGTGTCGATCCAAGTCGACCACGGCGAAATCCACGATGGGGCCCAGGTTCGTGAACGACTCCAGGCACTCGACGTAGGTCAGGCCGTCGGGGGTGGCCGGGACTTGGTCCGTCGCGCACCTCACGGGCTGCGCGTGTAAACGCACGAGCTGCGAGTCCCCGTACGCGCTTCCCACGTACACCACGCCGTTGTCGAGGTACGAAACCGTCGACGCGATGGACGTTTGCCCGAGCGACTCTAGCTTCAACGCGTGCACCCTCCGCCTGTCGTGGACGAGCACGAGGAGGTGGAGCATGCCGGTGCTGTCGCTGAGCAGGTACCGGGACCCGTCCGCGTCGACCGCCCCGTGCGCCATCACGTTGACGCTCTTGGTCGCGATGGCCTTGACGATCATCCCGCCCGTTTGTTGGTGGCTCCCGCCGTCTCCATCACCCACTCCGGCCCCGTTCCCGCCGTCCCTGTTCAGGTAGACGATCACGCTCTCGCCCACGACGATCGCCCCGCCCAGGGGCGCCGGGACCGGGATGATCAGCGACGATCCGCCCTCCACGTCGCCCTGCGACCACGGCCCTTCTCGAAGTGTCTTCTCCTTAACGTCCACCTCGTACGTCTTGACGTGCCTCGCCTCCTTCGTGTCCTCGTACAGGACGCATATCGTCGGCACGGAACACCCGTGCATGAACTTTACGTCCACGACGTTGAGCTCCTCCAGCCTCACGTCGAACGCCTCGCGCAGCTGACCGGCGCGATCCATGGGCACGACTTTGAAGAGTCCGTCGTACGCCTGCGAACCGATGAGTCGGCACTCGGGGTCCACCTCGCCGATCAGCCCGTGCTCGCACGGGCGCCCGATGGTGTTGCTCAGGTCCCCCATCGCGCGCGTGGTGATGGCGCCCGTCGTCTGATCGTACGCGAGCACGCAGAACATCAGGCGCTCCGTGGCGACGTAGAGGAGCTGGCGCTTCTCACCCGCGGGCCTGTAGAGTTTCATGACTGCGATCCTGCCGTACACCGGGACGTCGTGCATGGGCTGCAGGCCGTCGGGGGTGAGCATGTGGATCTCGATCCTCGTGCACTTACTGCGGGTCGGCGGGGTCGCGGAGGGCGGGGAAGCGGCGGGTGAGAAGGGGTCGGAAGCGCGCTTCTTGTTTTCGCGCGGGTCGGGTTGTTAAAGATTGCGCGGGGCCCGGGGGACCGGGGACGGGGGTTGGGGGCGAGGGGTTGGTGCTCACGCGACGATGAGGTTGAGCTCGTTGTCGTGGGTGAAGTTACCCACGAGACTGTGCGTCACGCTCGTGGGCTTTTGCGCCTGTGAAGGGCGGGCGGGGATCCGGGGATGGTCAGATCGAGAGGTCGGCACAGCGGCGGTAGGGTTCATCGGCGTCGAAGATTTGTTCGCGCGCGCGCGGGTCCGGCGGGCTGCCGCGCGCGCGGGGCGACGCTCGAGGGTGTCGGGGTTTTTCGACGGCGATGAGACGTACCGTCACGACGTAGTTGTACGCCATCGCTGCTCCGATCCCCCTTCCGGGTCTCGCGCTGGATCGTGGCGCGCGCGTGCTCTCCTCTGGTGACGCCCCGGCGGGCGAGGGTGCCTCGAGCGGGCGGAGAGTTGGATTCAACTCTCACCAGCAGACAGCCTGTTGAAAGCCAAAAATGGAACTGTGGGCGATTTCCCCGGCCACCGCGCGGTCACAGACAGCGCGCGCGAGGAGCCCGCGACGCAGCAGACGCGAAGGTACCGACGGCGGCGGAGTCCCGGAGTGAACCCTAGCGCGGCGCGAGTCACGAGATGCCTCCCCGCAAGGTCCGTGACGCCCCGAACCCCGCCTTCCGGGCCCACCGTCGCACGCTAAATGCGGGTTTCCGTTTGGGCGACCAAGAAACCACCATCCCATCCGAGATTGACCCGCGAACTGACGACGCCCGCTTCTTCCGATCCATCCGCGCAGGCTCCCGAGAAGGATGGCGCCAAGCCCAAGGCCAAGAAGGACAAGGGCGAGAAGAAACCCAGCGCGCCCGCCGCGGATTTCGACGCCTTCGAGGAGGCCAAGACCGTGATCATCGTGCCCGCCAATCAGCTCGAGCTCACGCAGAAGGAGATGGACGAGGAGATCACCAAGCAGCTCACCGCGAACAACCCGAACGCCCCGGCCAACATCGCGCGGTACAACACCAAGGAGCGCGAGTACAAGTTCGAGCCCATGATCGATCAGCTCGTGATGCACTTCGCCTCGGACGGCTACCTCCTCCATCGAGAATCGGACGCCGCGAAGCAGCAGCTGCAGCTCGAGGCTATGGAAGCCGAGGCCATCGAGGAGTACGAGCGCGCGGTGGCCGGTCTGCCAAAGAAGAGGACGCCGGGGGAGGAGGGCGAAGGCGGGGAAGGCGGGGACGACGGTGGCGACGCCGCGGACGACGACGACGACGACGCCGCCGCCAGGGAACCCGTGGACGACTCCAAGGCGCTTCGCAACCAGTTTAACTTTTCCGAGCGCGCCGCGCAGACGGTAAACAACCCGACGCGGGAGCGGCAGTCCGCGACGGAGCCGCCGCCCTCGCAGCAGTTCACCGCGAGCGCCACGCAGTGGGAGATGTACGACGCGTACATGGAGGATCAGCTGCGCGTGGCGATCCAGAGGGACATGATGAAGAAGCAGAAGCAGAGGGAGAAGGAGGCGGAGGAGGCGGCGGAGGCGGGCGAGCCGCCGCCGAAGAAGAAGGAGGAGCCCAAGCCCCCGCCCAAGGAGAAAAAGCCGGAGATGATGGCGGGCGTGCCGATGACGCGCGCGGTTAAGGTCATGGAGCGCATGGTCAACCAGAACTCATACGACGACATCGCTCAGGATTTCAAGTACTGGGAGGACCAGAGCGACCGCTTTCGAGAGGGCGAGGGCACGCTGCTGCCGCTGTGGAAGTTCTACAACGAACGCGCGAAGCGACGGCACGTCACCGCGATCGCGTGGAATCCGACGTACAACGACCTGTTCGCGGTCGGGTACGGATCCTTCGATTTCGTGAAGCAGATGAGCGGGCTGATCTGCTGCTATTCGCTGAAGAACCCCAGCCACCCCGAGTATACGTTCACCACGGATTCGGGCGTCATGTGCCTCGACTTCCACCCGCATCATCCCAGCCTGCTGGCGGTGGGACTGTACGACGGCAGCGTCATGGTGTACGACGTGCGGAACAAGGTGAACCGCCCCATTCGGCAGTGCACCGTCAAGACGGGCAAGCACACGGATCCGGTGTGGCAGGTGAAGTGGCAGGACCAGGACCTCAGCGAGCGCTCGCTCAACTTTTGCTCCGTGTCGTCCGACGGGCGGGTCACCACCTGGACCATGTCCAAGTCCGAGCTGGTGCACGAGGACCTGATGGAGCTCAAGCTCGTGACGGCGGATGCCGACGACGACGCCGACGCCCTCGGGTCGCTCGCGGGGGGGTGCTGCTTCGACTTCAACAAGGCGCAGGATCACCTCTTTGTCGTGGGAACGGAGGAGGGCCACGTGCACAAGTGCTCCAAGGCGTATAACTCGCAGTACCTGGAGACGTACGTCGGTCACAACATGGCGGTGTACAGCGTGCAGTGGAACCCGTTCCACCAGAAGGCTTTTCTCTCCGCGTCTGCGGATTGGAGCGTGAAGCTCTGGGAGCACAACTCGAGCCGACCGCTGATGAGCTTTGACCTGAACAACGCGGTGGGAGACGTGGCGTGGTCGCCGCTCAACTCCACCTCCTTCGCGGCGGTCACCAGCGACGGCAAGGTGCACGTGTACGACCTCGACGTCAACAAGCACGAGCCCATCTGCGAGCAGAAGATTGTGCGCAAGGCGAAGCTCACGAAGGTGGCGTTCAACCCCGAGCACCCAGTGCTGTTGGTCGGCGACGACAGGGGTTGCGTGACGTGTTTGAAGCTGTCGCCGAACCTGAGGAAGGGGGGCGCGGAGCCGGAGCGAATGGAGACGCTGGTGGATACCGCTCTGAAGGGTGAGCAAGCATGAGGCTTGCCCCGCGCTCGAACCCTCGATTATTCTAACCCCCAACTTTTAGAAGAGACTTTAGTAGCGTCGTCGAGACCTTCACCAAACCCACCCGCGACGAACGAGAGCCGTCTAAACTAAACGCACGGTCTTATTACAAAAGCATAAACGAGCAGCTCAAGCTAAAGCCTCATCAAAACTCGCGTCACACGGCGGTCTTGTACAGCGACGCAACACAAAAAATGGCAAAAAATCAGAAACCCGTCAGCGCGCGGGCGCCGGCTCGCGCTCACCCGCGGGCTCCTCGTCCTCGCTCCCGCTCTTCTCCGCGACGTCCGCCGCGGGCCATCCCGCGCCGGTCGCCGGGTCCGTGTCGTACGTACCGCCCGGCCTGTGCTCCGCGATGCCCTCCCTGATCCTGGCAACCTTGGAGATTGACGCGGAGAACGCGGCAACCTTTCCCCTCTCGCCCCTGTACAGCTGGAAGTAAGGGAGCACCCTGACGCCCAAGCCGCGGCAGAGGTCCTTGTTATCGTCGAACTCGATCTTGACGACCACGACGTCGTGCGCGTTCTCCTCGGCGATCTTGCAGAGCTTGGGATGCAGCGCCCTGCAAGCCGCGCACCAGCGAGCGTAAAAGTCAACCACCACGAGCTTGTCCGCGTTCGCCTGGAGCACCTGGAGGAGCTCATCCATGGAGTGCACCTCCGTCATGTTGGACGCGTTGTTCTTCGTCCACCAAGGGTCCGACTTCGTGTCCACCCTGCCGCCCATCGCGCGCGTCTGTTTGTGATGGCGGGGAAACGCGAACGGTCAGTCGGCGGCCGTCGAGAGGGACGCGACGCGGCGCGTTCGAAAAGCGCGGCAGGGATGAGCCTCGAACCGGCGGCTCTGGGAAAAAGCGAAAAAGTTGACGATAAGGCCCGGCGACGGGAGGGGGGACGGGTGCGGCGATGACGCACCGTGAGGTTGCGGGATGCCCTGCCGGAGTTTGTGGGACCGACGCTAACCGTTCGGAGCGCGCGCGCCTTCCCGAAGAAGCGTCGGTCACCGAGCGCCACCGAGTCCTTCCTCGCGGTGCAGGCGGAGGAGACATTCCTCGGCGTTCCCGAGGCGACGGCGAGTTTGGCGCCTCCTTCCGCGCGCGCGCGGCCGGCGCCCGCCGCGGGCGCGACCGCGTTCGAAACGACCGCGATGCCACGCATTGCTAACGTCCCTCCGAGGATGCCGACGAGGTAAACGCGTGCCCACCTCCGCGCGCGTCGCGTGTGGCAGAGCAGCCGCCAACGTCTGCAGACTGTGGAAACGAGCGAGGGAAAATATCCCGCCGATTTTGGCGGGTTTCAAACCGTCAACGCCGGCCCGAATTCGAACTGACTTTTCTCCTCTCTCGCTTGACGACGAGCTCGCGTCCCGGAGGCGCGACCCTTTCACGCCAAACAGGGTCACCGTCGTCTCACATATCCCGTAGGAAATAAACCAAAAATTACGGTTACGGGATAACCGGCCTTCTCCTGGTTCGTCGGCAGCCAGCTTGGGGCGTCGCACTTTCCGAGAGGATGGGCGGCGGGGGTGACGACGCGTGCGGTGCGACGTCTCGACCCCCGGTACGGTACACGCGATGGGACAGCGGCGGCCGGATCGACTCGCACCGCATCTCCGTGGCGCCGATGCTCGAGTGCACCGACACCCACTTCCGCCGGGTGTGCAGGCTCGTCAGCCGCCGAGCGCACCTCTGGACGGAGATGGTCAACCAGGACGCGGTCGTCCACAGTTGGAGGTCCAAGCCCGAGATGCTCGCGTACGGCGACGAGGAGCACCCGCTCACGGTCCAGCTCGGCGGCGCATCCCCCGAGCGCCTCGCGCTCGCGGCGACCGTCTGCGACGCCGAGTACCGGTACGACGAGATCAACCTCAACTGCGGGTGCCCATCCGCCCGGGTGGTGAACAAGAAGGACGTCGCGACGTGCTTCGGGGCGGCGCTCATGCGGGACCCGGAGCACGTGGGCGAGTGCCTCAGACGCATGCGCGAGGCCGTGAACGTCCCGGTCACCGTGAAGCACAGGCTCGGCGTGAGGCCCACGGAAAAGTCCGCCGACGACTCGATGGATTCGTACGCATTCGTCAGCGACTTCGTCGACGTCGTGAATCAGGCGTCGGGGGTTGAACACTTCATCGTGCACGCCAGAGCCGCGGTGCTCTCGGGGTTATCCACCACGGGAAACAGGACGGTGCCGCCGCTGAGGCACCGCGAGGTTCACGCGCTGGCGGACGATTTCCCCCGACTCGGGTTCACCATCAACGGCGGCGTCGAGTCGTTGGACCAGGCGGCGGAGCACTTAGAGTCGGGGAAGCTGCGCGGGGTGATGCTGGGCAGGGCGGTGTACCGGAACCCCGCGCTGCTGGCGGAGGTGGACGCGAGGTTCTACGGGGACGAACCTCGTGAGGCGTTTCGAGAGCGTTACGCCGGCGAGGCGCGAGTCGCCGGGCGATGGGACGCGGATGGGTTCCGTCTCGCGAGCGACGATCGGGTTCCATCTCGCGACTCGGGCGGGACTCGAACGGAGGACGATCGTTTGGGTTCCCGGGGCTCGTTCTTCGCGCTGGACGGTACCGACACGACATCCGTGTGCGTCACCAGGCGGGACGTGCTCGAGAGGTACGCGGCGTACGGCGACGCGGTGTGCGCGATGAACGTTCACGCCGTCGCGAGATTCCCCAACGCGCTTCTCACCCCGCGGCGGCTCGCCAAGGCGGTGCTCGGGCTCGGCCACGGCGCGAGGGGCGGGGGCGGGTTTCGACGCGCGTGCGAGCGGGAGTTTGGGGAGTGGACGCGACGGCTCCGCGCCGGGGAGCCGCCGGAGACGTTGTCGTTTTCCGATCTCGTGAGAGGCGCGGCTTCGGAGATGGACGCGGCCGACCTCGACGCGCCGCTCGCCAGCTGTGCCCCGGCGAGGGCGCACGGGGAGGCGCGATACGGGCGGAGGGCGGGGGGCGGGGGGCGCGAGGATGGAGCCGAGGAGGGAAACGCGCGCGCGAGTGCGAGCGGTAGCGAATAGGACGGCGTCGGGGTTGGTTGTATTCGACGGCGGCGCCGGTTGGGTTGAACGTTTTTTCCGTGTGCTGATGACGATGCCCGCCCATCCGCCTCCCGCCGAGCCAGAAAAAAAAATCTCTGGGCAACAACGATTGTGGATCCGCCGCACAGGCGCGCGCGCGGGCGAGGGTTCGGGTCGTCGATCGCCATGGGGCGCTTCAAGACCCAGCACAACGGGTATTCCCTCGCGTTCTCCCCCTTCGTCGAGGGCCGCGTCGCGGTCACGACGTCGCAAAACTTTGGGATCATCGGCAACGGCGTGCAGTACGTCCTGGAGCAGCGGGGCGGACCCGGGGCGCCGCTCGTGGAGGTGGCGCGGTTCGACGCCGCGGACGGGCTGTACGACTGCTGCTGGAGCGAGGAGAACGAGTCGGTGCTGGTGAGCGCGAGCGGCGACGGCAGCGTCAAGGTCTGGGACGTCGCCGCGCCCCCGATGGCCAACCCGCTCCGATCGCTGGAGGAGCACACGCACGAGGTGTACGCGGTGCACTGGAACCAGGTGCGCAAGGACTGCTTCCTGAGCGCCTCGTGGGACGACACCGTGAAGCTGTGGTCCCTCGCCGGTCCCCCCGCCTCCCTCCGGACCTTCGCGGAGCACTCCTACTGCGTGTACGCGGCGGTCTGGTCGCCGCAGCACGCCGACATCTTCGCCACCGCATCCGGCGACTGCACCCTCAAGGTGTTCGACGCCAGGACGCAGTTCAGCACGCTCACCATCCCGGCGCACGAGTACGAGATCCTGTGCTGCGACTGGAACAAGTACAACGACTGCGTCGTCGCCACCGGCAGCGTCGACAAGACGGTCCGCCTGTGGGACATCCGCTCGCCGAGGCGGGAGCTGGCGCAAATCGCGGGGCATTCGTACGCGGTGCGAAGGGTGCGTTGCGACCCGTGGAACGAATCCATCGTGTACACGTGTTCGTATGACATGACGGTGGCGATGTGGGACTACAAGGCGGCTGGTGGGGCGGCTGGCGGGGTCGCGGCGCCGTTGCGGCGGTGGGGGCATCACGCCGAGTTCGCCGTCGGTCTCGACGCGAGCGCGTTGACCGAGGGGGTCGTCGGTTCGTGCGGGTGGGACGAGCAGGTTGCGGTGTGGCACAGAGATGTGGATCCGTAAAAGTTAGCGGGGGAGGCGGATCCGGCGTTGAGGCGAGTGGACGAGCGAGGGGGTGCGGACGCGGCGGGTGGTGTGGACGAGTCGCGTTAAGCTCACGTTTGATGACAAGTCTAGGAGACGAATCGTGTCGTGTGCCGATGGCGTGCGGGGGGAGAGGGCGTCCGTACCCCCCCCGAAGCGATGTTAATGTTCAGCGCGCAAATACATACGGGATACGAAGCAGGCAAACAATCAATCTCTCGACTCTCTCTCAGGCGAAGTCGCAGACGGGGGGGAACTTGCAGCCGGACTGCTGGATGATGGCGTTGGCGCCGTAGTTCCCCGCCTTGACGCACTTCTCCAGCTCGGCGCCCTGGACAAACTGCGACAGGAATCCGCCCACGAACGCGTCGCCCGCGCCGTTGGTGTCCACGAGCTTCTCGGGCGCGAGGGGAATAACGGGGAACTCGCCGAGGACGGCGCCGTCCTTGGCGACGATCGTGGGATCCATGCCCTGGGTGAAGACCACGAGTCGACCGGGCTTGGCGCCCTCCGCCTTGGGCAGCGTGGACGCCTTGCACGCGATCTCCTTCACGTCCGTGATGTCCCAACCCTCGGACTTGGCGAACGTCGCCGCCTCGGACTCGTTGCCGAAGAGCACGTCGACGTACGGCATGCACTCCATCATCGCGGACTTGAACGGCGGCACCTCCATGAGGAAGGGCGCGGAGAGGTTCATGGTGTACGTCTTACCGGCCGCCGCGGCGTGCTTGGCCACCTTGAGCATGGAGTCCGGGGAGACGGTGAGGAAGAAACCGGCGGAGTAGTAAAACTTGGCATCCTCGACGAGCTTCCAGTTCTCGGGTTGCTCGAGGTGCGCGATCTTGTAGTTGTTCGCGGCGTTGAGGGCGGCGCAGAGGGAGCGCTCGCCGCCGTTGACGAGGACGCCGCAGGTGCCCGTGGGGGTGGCCTCGTCGACCATGTAGTTGACGTGGACGCCCTCCGTCTCGCAGCACTTGACCATCTCGTCGGCAAAGGCATCCTTGCCGACGCAGCCCATGTACGCCGCGGACTTGGGCGCGCCCAGCATCCACTGCGCGACGCGGATGGAGTTCTGGGTGGCGCCGCCCGCGATATATTCGACGTCGAAGTTCTTGACCATGTCGTCGTACATCGGCGCGTGCTTCTCCTCCGCGAGGACCGCGTTGTTGAGCTTGAGGTCGTACTTGTCGAGGAACTTCGTGGGCACCACCGCGGAGATGTCCAGGAGGGGGTTGCCCATGCCGAGGAGAACAGCCTGAGAGTGGACGGTCGGGACGTGGACGGGTGAGCACGATCCGTGTCACGGTTGCGGGGGTCACACGGCCGCGTGCGACGCGCTCGCGCGTGGGCGGGCGACGCGATCGCGGCGGACGTACTCGGGCCGATCGGGAAAAGCGCCGACACGATCTATCCCCTTTGTCAGCCGTCGATCGCGAGAGGGACGCGTGATGCCGGCGGTTTGGACGGCGCGGGGGATTCGGGCGGGCGGTATCGTCGAGGCGCGGACGTACCATCTTGAGTGTGAGTTTTGTGTTGGGTTGGAAAGTGAAAGGCGTGCGGAGAGAGTGACGGCGACGCCGATCGGACGGTTCGCCAAAAGCGGCGCCCGTCTCGTGGATAGAATCCGCCGAAGCATTCCGGCGAGCGAGCCCACGGCGGACCAGTCAGGAAAGCTCTCAAATGGCGTTAACCTTTACATTCACAGGCGGGGGAAAATTTAGATTCTCAATAACTCAGTAGGGCCGGTGCCTGTCGTACCCTCCCCCGCCGCCTCCCCTGTATCCGCCGCGGTCCCCACCGCCGCCGTAGCCCCCGCCACCGCCGCCG
>MDTE01054796.1_pt1 | contig 10733 bp, 8 predicted proteins | sample 811231 | NCBI WGS metagenome assembly MDTE01 (sample SAMN05326651, study PRJNA326480) | marine metagenome | isolation source: seawater | place: Indian Ocean: Red Sea | collected 2010 | reverse complement strand
GTATGCTTGCATTTTTAAAATGGAACTGGGATCCTTCTAAAATATTTATGGGAGATTGTGGAAGTAATTATTTAGGAGGATTAATATTTTTTTTCATATTAAGTAAAGGAGAATATTTCATCGACTTCAAAACAATTTTTATTATATTGCCTATATTAATAGATTGCTCTTGGTGCATAATAAGAAGATTCCTAAATAAAGAAAATATCTTCATTGCTCACAAAAAGCATCTTTATCAAAGACTTAATCAAGGAGGCATAAGTCATAGCAATATTTCATTAATTTACATAATTTTATGTTTAGTAAATTTTTTAATTACATTTCAGAATAATTTAAGTTTTTTCATTTTTATATCAGTAATTGAATTTTTATTTTTCATATATTTAGATAAATATTTTGCCAAAAAATTTATTTAAAAATGTATTAAGTTATAATTAGATTGAAGTAGTAAATTTCCTTGCAAAAATTTTCAAAAGATATTGTTTTTAAAAAAATTGGAAATATCAGTCCTAATGCGAGAAAGTTTTTTCTTATAATTATTGACATTTTAATTATTCCCTTTGTCCTCTTTTTTGGTTTCTGGGTAAAACATGAATCTCCATTAAGTGAAGAATTTTTAACCACAATTTGGATAATAAAAGCCTCCTTTTTTATAGGAATACCCCTCTATTTATTAACTGGTCAGTATAAAAGTTTGACTAGATATGTTGGAAGCCGGTCTCTATATTATCTAATATCTAGAAACGCTATATTAATTCTTATAATAATAATTGTTGGCAAATTCTTTAATCTTGCATTGCCTAGTGGCGGGAATCTTATTATTTTCCTTATTCTTGTGTCATTTATGAGTGGTGGAATAAGATTTTTGCTTAGAGATATCTTGTTATATTTTTCTGATTTTAAAAAGAAAAATCTTAAAAAAGTAGCCATATATGGAGCAGGTGCATCTGGTGCGCAACTAGAGGCGACCTTAAGATTATCCTATGACTATAGTATTGAATTTTTTATAGATGATAATAAAGAATTATGGCGAAGATCACTTAACGATATTCCAATTAAATCTATTGATTTTCTACAAAAAAAAATCAATAAAATTGACCAAGTATTAATAGCAATTCCTTCTCTTAAAAAAAGTAATTACAAAAAAATATTAGATAAATTATCAGAATATAATATTTCAATTCTAAGGATTCCTTCTTTAAGTGAAATCACTAGTGGTAAGTCTAAAATAAATTCATTAAGGCCAATATTAATAGAAGATATTCTCGGAAGAGACGAAATTGCACCCGATCCCTTACTTTTGTCGCAATCTATTGATAATAAATCCATCTTAATTACTGGGGCAGGAGGTTCAATTGGTTCAGAACTAGCTAGAAAAATATTAGAAAAAAATCCATCAAAGTTGGTTTTGCTTGAAATCAATGAACCAAGTTTGTACCAAATACAAAGAGAATTAAAAAATAAATTTCCTGAAAAAAATATTTTTTATATTTTGGGTTCCGCTTCTTCAAAGAAATTATTATCAAATATAATCAAAACTTATAAATTAGATTTAATTTTTCATGCCGCTGCTTATAAACATGTGCCCCTGGTAGAAGAAAATCCAATAATAGGTTTAGAAAATAATATCTTTTCAACACTAAATATTTGTGAAGTAACTCATAATTTAAAAGTTGAAAAAGTTGTTTTGATTTCATCTGATAAGGCAGTAAGACCAACTAATTTAATGGGAGTTTCAAAAAGAATTTCCGAATTAATCTTTCAAGCTTATTCAATAAACAAAAAAAATAATACTTGTTTCTCTATGGTGAGATTTGGTAATGTTCTAGGTTCTTCAGGGTCAGTAGTTCCTTTATTTAGAGAGCAAATTTATAAAGGTGGACCTGTAACTATTACAGATAAAAATATGGTTAGATATTTCATGACTATTGAAGAGGCAAGCTACCTTGTTATTCAAGCTTCAGCATTGGCTAAAGATGGTGAGATTTTATTATTAGATATGGGTGAACCGATTTTCATAAAAACATTAGCTGAAAAAATGATCAATTTAGCAGGTTTAACAGTTAAAAATAAAAGCAATCCAAATGGGGATATAGAAATAACATATACTGGTAAAAGACATGGAGAAAAACTATATGAGGAATTATTGATTTCAGCTGAAAGTGAAAAAACATTACATCCACTAATTTACAAAGCAAGGGAAGATTTTATAAGTCCCGAAATTCTTTTTAAAAAATTGGCAGAACTTAAAAAGTCTCTTAAAGAATTTAATATAAAAAGCACCTCTATTTTATTAAAAGAAATCGTTCCCGAGTGGGATGATAAAAATTAGTTTATAATTAGTTCATCTTGCCTTTTAACTAAGGTATCTATTTCCTTTAATTGATAGAGAAATGGTTCAAGAAGATTCAGAGGCAGCGCACTCGGGCCATCACATAATGCCTTATTTGGTTCCGGATGAGATTCCAAAAAAAGACCAGCGATCTTTTGGGAAATAGCTGCTTTTGCTAAATCTAAGCATTGAGACCTTCGACCTCCCGATACATTTCCATTTATCTCTCTGCATTGCAATGAATGAGTCACGTCAAAAATCAAAGGCAATCCATAACATAATTTCTTAATAACTCCAAAACCCAACATATCAACAACCAAATTATCATATCCAAAATTTGTACCCCTTTCACAAATAAGTAATTTATTATTTCCAAAAAATATAAATTTATCCACTATGTTCTTCATTTGAGTTGGGCTAAGAAACTGAGGTTTCTTTATATTTACGATTTTTTTTGTTTTTGCAATTGCTTCTACTAAATCTGTTTGTCTTGCTAAAAATGCGGGGATTTGAATAACATCACAATATTTAGAAGCAATTTCTGCTTCTTCAATATTATGAACATCAGTAATTACAGGTAATAAAAGCTTTTCCTTAATTTCGCAAAATATTTCCATACCTTTTTTTACGCCAGGACCTCTAAAAGAGTCAATAGAAGATCTATTTGCTTTATCATAAGAAGCTTTAAATACTAGTGGGATAGATAATTTAGAACAAATTTCTTTATAGATACCAGCAGTTTCTATTGCAAAATCTCTACTTTCAAGAACATTTATACCCCCCACTAATACAAAACTAGAATCGTTGGAAAACACAATATTTCCCAAATTCACCTTATTCATCAGTTCACGAAGCAATTTCACAATTATAAGCCAAATTTAATATATAGTTAAACTTAAATATAAAATTTAATTGAATCTAAATTCTTATAATTTATTATTATGGAAAGTTCAAGAATTTATACATCTCAGAAAATAAATATTTTTATCGGCTATGACGGTAGAGAACGTGCTGCTACAAATGTCTTAATTGATAGTCTTTATCAAAACAGTAGTTTACCATTAACTATTTGTCCTTTAAAAAATGATCAATTAATAAAAAGTGGAATTTATTGGCGTAAAAAAGATCCAAAGCAAAGTACAGATTTTTCATTTACTAGATTTTTAGTACCCTTTCTAATGAACTACGAGGGCTGGGCAATTTTCATGGATTGTGACATGTTATGTCAAGACGATATTTCGAAACTTTGGAGACAACAAAAAAATAACTATACAATAATGTGTGTTAAACATAACCATATTCCAACTGCACAAACAAAGTTTTTGGGAGAAATCCAAACCTCATACCCAAAAAAGAACTGGAGTTCATTAATGCTAATAAATTGCTCTAAATGTAAAAATCTCACCCTTGATTATGTGAATACCGCCTCTGGACTAGATTTACATAGATTTAATTGGATAGAAAATGATAATGAAATCGGAGAACTTACTGGAAGTTGGAATTCCTTAATTGAGAGCAACTATGATAAAAAAATACAAAATGCATCATTGATTCATTGGACACTTGGTGGGCCTTGGTTTAGAGATCAAAGGGACCATGGTGATATTTTGTGTTCTAAATGGTTCAACGCTAGAGAAAAAGCAATGGAACTATATGATTAATTCAGACAAAAATTTTATAATAGTTGTACCGGGAAGGCTTGAGTCTTCAAGACTTTCGAATAAACTACTTTTAGAGATTGGCGGTAAATCAATAATTACTAGAGTTTTGGAAAGATGTATTGAAGTGATTGAAAAGAAAAGATTAGTTTTTTGTACCGATGAAAAACTTTTAAGTTCTAAAGCTGAAGAATTAAAAGTAAGATCAATTATGACAAAAAAAGAATGCCAATCAGGCAGCGAAAGGATTGCCTCAATAACTAGTCAATTAGTGAATATTGCAAATAATTTGAGTGAAGAAGCAAAGTTAATTGATAGAGATCTATTAAGAAAAACTCTTATTATTAATGTCCAAGGTGATCAGCCTTTTATTGATCCAAATTTAATACTGCAAATGATTGATTTTTGCTTTAAAGGTGAAGATATACCATTACTTACAACGCCAATATATAAATTAAAAAATGAAGATATTCACAATCCAAATGTTGTGAAAACTTTAATTAATAATAAAAAACAAGCTATTTATTTTTCTAGGTCTGCAATACCACATATAAGAGGCGTGGATAAAGATGATTGGTTTAAACATCATACTTACTATGGACATGTTGGTATTTATGGATATAGAGCTGATATCCTTTATAACTGGTTTGATTTAGAACAATCTGACCTGGAAAATAATGAAAAGCTTGAACAGCTCAGACTAATTGATAATGGTTATTATTATGAAACCTTTTTAACTCAAGATAACCATATTTCTATTGATACTGAAGAGCAATTATTGGAAGTAATAGATTGGTATCAAAACCAAAAAAATAATTAAAAACATAGAAAAGGCAGTTTTTAATAATATTTTTTAAAGAAAAATAAATTACATTCAATAGTAATATTGAAAGAGATTTATTGTTAGGATTTAATTTAAGGAGAATATTGTAATAATATAATTTTATACAGATATAGTTTAAAATATTTTCATAAGGATTAAAACATATGTCTGATGCCAAAACTAAAAGGGCTATTATCACAGGAATAACTGGACAAGATGGTAGTTATCTTGCAGAATTTTTAATAAAAAAAGGATATGAAGTTCATGGCATAAAAAGAAGATCTAGTAGTTTTAATACTGGAAGAATTGATCACATCTATAAAGATCCTCACGTAGATAATAGAAATTTAATATTACATCATGGTGATTTGACAGATAGTGCAAATTTAATAAGGATAATTCAAGAAGTTCAACCAGATGAAATATACAATTTGGGGGCGCAAAGTCATGTTGCTGTAAGTTTTGAAAGTCCTGAATACACCTCGAATAGTGATGCATTAGGTACACTTAGAATCCTTGAAGCGATAAGATTATTGGGATTAATCAAAAAAACAAAATTTTACCAAGCAAGCACAAGTGAATTATATGGATTAATTCAAGAAAGTCCGCAAAAAGAAACAACCCCTTTCCACCCAAGAAGTCCTTACGGAGTAGCAAAACTTTATGCATATTGGATAACGGTAAATTATAGAGAAGCCTATGGTCTATATGCCTGTAATGGAATATTGTTTAATCATGAAAGTCCTAGAAGAGGCGAAACTTTTGTTACTAGAAAAATCACAAGAGGTCTTTCAAGAATAGATATTGGTCTAGAAAAGTGCTTATATGTTGGAAATCTTGATGCCAAAAGGGACTGGGGTCATGCTATTGACTATGTAAAAATGCAATGGTTAATGCTACAACAAGAAAGTCCTGATGATTTTGTAATAGCAACAGGAAGGATGGAAAGTGTAAGGAAATTTATTGAAATTACTGCAAGTTTTCTAAATTGGAATAAGAATCCTGGAGGACCTGCAATTAATTGGGAAGGATCTGGGATCAATGAAATTGGCAGGCGTACTGATACAAACGCCATTGTTGTAAGAGTAGATAAAAATTACTTTAGACCTTCTGAGGTTAATGAACTGTTAGGAGATTCATCCAAAGCATTTAATAAATTAGGTTGGAAGCCTAAGATATCTCTAGAAGAAATGATCAACGAAATGGTAGTTGAAGATAAAAGGTTGGCATTAGAGGAATCATTAATCCAAAGAAAATCTACTCAAAACTAATGCAGGAAATTACTTTTCTCAAAATTTAATGAAAAAAAAAATAACTAGAAAAGAAACAATATTTGTCGCTGGAGCTACAGGTATGGTTGGAAGTTCAATTTGTAGAGAACTTTTAAATAATGATTATGGTAATACAAAGTATGGTGGTGAATTATTAGTACCAAGAAGAAAAGAATTAAATCTTTTAGATGAAAACTTAGTTCATTCTTGGTTCCAAGAAAAAAAACCATCTGTAGTAATTTGTGCTGCAGCTAAAGTTGGTGGTATATATGCAAATTACACTAAACCAGCAGATTTTTTAATAGAAAATTTAAAGATTCAAAATAACTTAATTTATTCAGCATTTAAAAATAACGTTAAAAGACTTTTATTTTTAGGCAGTAGCTGCATATACCCCAAGTTTGCAAAACAACCTATTAAGGAAGAATACTTACTTGATGGCCCACTCGAAGAAACAAATCAATCGTATGCCATAGCAAAAATTGCAGGAATCAAATTATGTGAATCATTAAGAAAACAATATAAATTTGATGCAATTTCCCTAATGCCAACAAACTTATATGGGCCAGGTGATAATTATCATCCTGAGCATAGTCACGTAATGGCAGCACTAATTAGAAAATTTACTGATGCAGTTAAGGATAATCAAAAATCCGTTTCTTGCTGGGGATCTGGAAGAGTGTTGAGAGAATTCCTACATGTAGATGACTTGAGCAAAGCAGTCCTTTTTTGCTTGGAGCATTGGGATCCGTTTGAAACAGATGCGCCGCTTGATGATAAGAATGATCCTATAAGTTTTTTGAATGTGGGAACCGGGAAGGATATATCTATAAAAGATTTGTCTCAAATAATCGCAAAAGAGACAGGATTTGAAGGCACTATAAAGTGGGATAGAACTAAACCTGATGGTACTCCACAAAAAAAATTAAACGTTGATAGGATCAATAAACTTGGTTGGCATGCAAAAATAAGTTTGGAAGAGGGGATAAGAAAGACTATAAAAGAATATAAAAAGATTTAATTATCCACTTTTTGCAACTTAGTTAATTCCCAATTCCATCCACTTGCACACATATCTTCAATTGAAAATTGGGGAATCCATTTTAGAATTTTTTTTGCCAAAGATATATCTGCGACAAGATAACAAGGATCTCCTTTCCTTCTTAAAGCCATTGAATAGGGAATTTTAACTTTATTAATCTTTTCAAAAACTTTAATTAGTTCTAAAACACTAAATCCATTTCCACTTCCTAGGTTGATATTATAAAAATTAGGAGAATTTTTCATTAGAAATTGTATCGCCTTTAAATGACCATTTGCTAAATCCATAATATGGACATAATCTCTGACGGGAGTCCCATCAAATGTTGGCCAATCACTTCCAAATATTTCAAAATTATTATCAACACCAAGGGCAACATTACTAATTAGAGAGAAAATATTTCTAGATTTTCCACGTGCATTTTCCCCAATTAATCTTGATGAATGCGCACCAATTGGATTGAAGTACCTCAAAATAAAAATACCCCATTTTTTATTATTACTTAAATACAAATTATTTAAGAAATCTTCAACAGCTAGTTTGGTGAATCCATAGGGATTTAAAGGTTTTATTGAGCTATTTTCTCTTAGCTTACAATTATTTGAGGCGTCATAGATTGTTGCACTGCTACTAAAAACGATCCTATAGCAATTATACAATTGCATTACTTCCAATAAATTTATCGATCCGCATACATTTACGTCCCAATACATAATTGGATTTTCAAAAGATTCTGAAACATACTTCAAGCCAGCTAAATGAATTACGCCGACTATTGGGTTTCCTAAATTTTTCTCCTTATAAAAAATTTCTTTTAAAAAAGACTTACTTCTTACATCTCCTCTCTTAAATTTTAATTTTTCCGACTGGCTAATTTTTCTTATATTGTTTATTATGCTTTCATCGCTATTTACTAAAGAATCTATAGCTATAACCTCAAAACCATTTTCCAAAAGTAATAAGCAAACATGAGTACCTATAAAACCAGCACCACCAGTTACTAAAATTTTGTGCATAAAATGCTTGTTTTAAATACTCATAATCTAATAGTTCAAAACTAATACATATTATTTTCTTAACTAAAATAATATATTGAATTTTTTTTTTATTAATAATGTAAGCGATAAAAAGTTAATTTGATTTAAAGCTTCTTAAATTAAATTTTTAAAAATAATGAATATTTAGCTCTTTCTAGTAAGATATATTTAATTAAATATTAGTATTAGATTTTTATTAAGTTAGTTATTAAATTTAAATAATAAAGAGTATGAAAAGAAATATTTGTCCAGTAATTTTATGCGGTGGAAGTGGTACAAGACTTTGGCCTTTATCAAGGAATTCATTTCCAAAACAGTTTTTAAATTTAGATCAAAAAGAAAACAAAACTTTACTTCAAAAGACACTAATGAGAATCTCCACAATCAAAAATTTGGAGAGCCCAATTATAATTTGCAATGAAGAACACAGATTTATCGTAGCTGAACAACTAAGAGAGATAAAGATTAATCCTAAAATAATTATACTTGAACCTTTTGGGAAAAATACAGCTCCAGCGATTACTATTGCAGCTCTGCAAACATTGCAAGCAGATTTTGATCCACATTTATTAATTCTCTCCTCTGATCATGAAATTAAAGAAGAAAAAAAATTTTTAGATGTTATAGAAAAGGCACTGCTTTATTCAGAAAAAGGAAGACTTGTTACTTTTGGAGTTGTTCCAACCTCGCCTGAAACTGGTTATGGATATATTAAATCCTCTAAACCGATACATAAAAATAATATTATCGGAGAAAATATATGTGAATTCATTGAAAAACCCAATTTTGAATCTGCAAAGAAATTTTTACATGACGACAGTTTTTTTTGGAATAGCGGTATATTTCTTTTTAAAGCAAGCACATTATTAAATGAAACTGAAAAATTAGCTCCAGAAATAATTAATAACTGCAGAAGTTCAATTAACATTGACTCAAAGGACTTTGATTTCCAAAGATTAAACAAGGAAATTTTTAAAAATTGTCCAAATATCTCTATAGATGTGGCAATAATGGAGAAAACTAATCTAGGGACAGTATTGCCTTTAGATGCTGGATGGAGTGATATTGGCAGCTGGAATTCTGTCTGGGAGATCTCAAAGAAAGACGAAAACGGTAATGTAATACTTGGTAATGTCCAGCTTGAGAATACAAGAAATTGCTATTTTAGAAGTGAAAAAAGGCTAGTTACGGGGGTAGGCTTAGATAATCTTGTAATTATCGAAACTGATGATGCAGTTTTAGTGGCGAATAAAAATAATTCTCAAGATATTAAAAAGGTAGTCAAGAAATTAAAAGACAATAATATATCAGAGGGATTAGAGCATCAAAGAATATATAGACCCTGGGGAAATTATGATGCGATCGCAAAAGATTCTAGGTGGCAAGTAAAGCTAATAAAAGTAAAGCCAGGTAACCAACTATCACTTCAAATGCACCACCATCGCGCAGAACATTGGATAGTTGTTCAGGGTACTGCGAAAGTTGATATTGATGAAAAGGTTTTATTTTTGACTGAGAATGAAAGTACTTTTATCCCTCTAAGAAGTATCCATAGATTAACTAATCCCGGCAAAATAGACCTTATCCTGATTGAAGTACAAAGTGGGGCATATCTTGGTGAAGATGACATAACAAGATTTGAAGATAACTATGGCAGATTAGATAATTAAATTAGAATCAGACATTAATGCCAAACTAAAAGCAAATCAGTGAAAAAAAAAATAAATCAAATTTGTTGCATTGGGGCAGGTTATGTTGGAGGTCCAACAATGGCCGTAATTGCAAAAAAATGTCCTAACTTAAATATATATGTAGTTGACAAAAACGAAGAAAAGATTTTGCAATGGAATAATAAAGACATTTCAAAACTGCCAGTTTATGAACCAGGTTTAGATAAAATCATTCAAAAATGTAGAAATAAAAACTTGTTTTTCACAACCAATATTGAAGAATGCATAAGCACTTCGGATATGATTTTTATCTCAGTAAATACCCCTACAAAAACAAGAGGGTTTGGAGCTGGGAAAGCTAGCGATCTTAAATGGGTAGAGGCTTGCGCAAGACAAGTAGCAAAACATTCAAAAGGTCACACAATTGTTGTAGAAAAGAGCACTCTTCCCGTAAGAACTGCAGAAGTTATAAAAACTATTTTAGACATCGCTGAAACAAAATCTAGAACAAATCAAAGTCCATGTACATTTGATGTCCTCTCAAACCCTGAATTTCTTTCTGAAGGATCAGCAATAAATGATCTTGAGAGTCCTGATAGAGTTTTGATCGGCGGAGAGAATAAAGATGCAATAATTTGCTTGCATGAAGTTTATAGTAATTGGGTTCCTGAAGAAAAAATTCTGCACACCAACATTTGGAGTAGCGAATTAGCTAAATTAACCGCCAATGCTTTCTTGGCTCAGAGAATTAGTTCAATAAATTCTATAAGTGCACTTTGTGAAGCTACTGGAGCTGATATAAGAGAAGTAGCTAGAGCCATTGGATCAGATAGCAGGATTGGATCTAAATTCTTAGACGCTGGACCAGGATTTGGAGGAAGTTGTTTTAAAAAAGATATT
>MDTE01013634.1_pt1 | contig 10733 bp, 3 predicted proteins | sample 811231 | NCBI WGS metagenome assembly MDTE01 (sample SAMN05326651, study PRJNA326480) | marine metagenome | isolation source: seawater | place: Indian Ocean: Red Sea | collected 2010 | reverse complement strand
TTCTCCATCTGTTCCTGCTAGAACTACTCTTCCGTCAGTTAGATCTGATACCTTTGCAGTGTCAGCAACTAAACCACCTGCGATGTTTCCACCACCGTCAGCATCAATTGCACCATTTACATCTAAAGTGCCGGTCATGGTTGTAACACCAGAGACCTTTAGTTGTGTGGCATCTACAAATGCTAGGGTACTTATACCAGTAACATTGATTGCTGCGAATGTAGCACCTGATCCACCACCTAGAACATACTCTTTAATTCTTGATGCATCAGTTTTTCTGTTAGTGCCAGTTCCACCATCATCAACTATAAACTCATCAGCATCTTGAATGTCAGCACCAATATCTGTGCCACCGTCAATATCTAAAGTAGAGAGAGGAGTTGTACCACCTGTAAGACCTGCTCCAGAACCACTGAATTGATTAGCAGTTACTGTTCCTGATGCAGTTACAGCACCTGTAACACCAACTGTTGAACCATCAAAAGTTAAGTTCCCAGAGTCCTCTATTGCTCCATCTGTTCCTGCTAATACAACTCGACCTGCTGTCAAGTCAGATACCTTTGCACTTGCTAATGTTGATTCACCAGTTACGCCAAGTGTACCCCCGACGGTTGCGTTACCAACTATTCCTGCATTTTCGTCAACATCTAGTGTGTCGATATGGGCAGTTCCATCGATGAATAAGTCTTTATATTCTAATGAAGATGTACCTAAGTCGATTGAACCATCAGAAGCAGGCACGAGAGCAGCATCAAATCTACCTGTTGGGGTGATTGTATCAGACGTTGCGTTTCCTAAGTTGATATCTCCATTTAGATCTGTTTGACCTGCAACGGTTAGAGTAGATGCCATGTCAACAGCACCATCTATGTCAACAGCATCTAGGTTTGTTGTACCATCAACGTCTAAGTCTCCGTTAGCGTCAATATTACCTGCTATTGTCAATGTCGATGCCATGTCAACAGCACCATCTATATCAACAACATCTAAGTTTGTAGTTCCATCAACATCAAGATCCCCATTAGCGTCGATATTACCCGCTATTGTTAATGTTGATGCCATGTCTACAGCACCATCTATATCAACAACATCTAAGTTTGTAGTTCCATCAACGTCTAAGTCTCCGTTAAAGTCAGCATTACCAGTAAGAGTTAGATTAGAACTGATTGTCTGAGAACCAGTAACTGCAAGTGTTGAACCATCGAATGTGAGGTTTCCAGAATCCTCTATCTCTCCATCTGTTCCTGCTAATACAACTCTACCACTGGTTAGATCTGAGACTTTTGCGGTGTCAGCAACGAGTCCACCAGAAAGTGTTGTACCCCCTGCTATGTTTGCTCCACCATCAGCGTCAATCGCTCCATTTACATCAACTGTGCCTGTAAATGTAGAAACACCAGATACTTTGAGTTGTGTGGCATCTACAAATGCAACCGTTGTAATACCTGTGACATTTATAGCACTGAAGTTAGCACCCTGTCCACCACCAAGAACATAATCCTTGATTCTAGAAGCGTCTGTTTTTCTATTAGTACCGTTACCACCATCATCTACGATAAATTCATCACCATCTACAATAGCAGCACCGATGTCAGTTCCACCATCTATGTCTAGAGAAGAAAGATCAACTTTATTTGCTGTTGTAACTTTGTTTAGTTTACCATCTTCAATTGATCCTGCAAGTTGAGCATTGGTTATAGTGCCAGTCAGACTTGAGGTAGGATAGTTAGTAGCATCAGTTAGGTCGAATGCCGGTGTTGCATCTGATCCACCTAGTGCTAATGATACACCACCATAAGATACTGTGCTGTTTGCTAAATTACTGTTTGCAAGTGGAGTTGCAAATGTGGCAGTTCCTGCTACATCTAAATTACCGTTAGCATCAATAGCACCTGTGAATGTAGAAACACCAGATACCTTTAATTGTGTAGCATCTACAAAAGCAGCAGTTGTTATACCAGTAACATTTATAGCACTGAAGTTAGCACCTTGTCCACCACCAAGAACGTAGTCCTTGATTCGTGAAGCGTCTGTTTTTCTATTTGTACCGCTACCACCATCATCTACAATAAACTCATCAGAGTCAGTTATAGCAGCACCTATATCTGTGCCACCATCGATATCTAGAGAAGAAAGAGGAACTGTTCCTGCTGCTAATCCAGCACCAGATCCTGTTACTGTTGTAGTATATGATAAATTTCCTGATCCGTCACTTACTAAAATACCGTTCGCTACATCTGTTGCAGGTAGAGTATAGGTAACGTTTTGTGCAAGTGAATTAGGTGATTTTAATTCAATATAGTTTGAACCATTATTACTTCCTTCAACTACTCTTACAGAAGAACCTACCGTCGCAGTTTCTCTATTCCAATAACGATGTGATCCAAAAAATTTATTACTCGATGTTGTGGAGTCAATACCCACATAGAGGTCGAATTTGTCAGTCGTAAATCCCGGTTCACCTGCACGTAGACCCGGTAGATTTGAGAACTGACCCCTCTTAAACTGTAAAACAGGAGCTCCCATGTTTTTTTTAAGATGTTGTTATTTCTCTTTCTTTATTTATTGTATAATTACCTATCCCTAAAAGGTTCCTGCGTCTAAATCTATCTTATCGTCTAATACTGTATCAAGGTAATCAATTGTCTGTGTAGAGAGACCTACAGGTGGTGGGAATGTTGCTCCAATTCCGACTGCTGCGTCTATTACACTATCAGGGTTTACAAACGTAAATCTATTATTTCCTGCATCATATGTCAATACAAACTTATCTCCTGCAGATGAACCCGAAGGCACTGGTGTAGAATCTACATCTGCTAGATCTCTTAGATTTGACACTGATCCTCCTACTCCTGATACTGAATCTACGAATTGTACAATAAGATCTCCAAGACCATCACCAGTAAGATTTGAATCCGCTACGTTATTGTCGTCTACTGTGATAGACGCGACGAAATCAGCACTCGATTCGACTACAAAAACTTTTATATCTTCTGCCATTAGATAGCGGTGCCATTTACTAATGCTTGACCTTGAATTACCTTTGTCTTTTTATTATTATTGATGTTTTTTACAACAATATCATAATCATATCTTCCTGCTGTCAGGATACCAACTGCTGTCTCTGTTGATGCAAAAGATACAGTAAGTTGCCCTAGTGTAGGAGTGCTGCCAAAGGTAGTACCCATGCTGATCATATTACCTGCCATTCCCCTGTGAATAGAAGAGCGACTCTTGATCATATGTGCTTCAAAAGTATAGAAAGTAAGATCCAATGGAGTATTATCTGCCTTCTTCAAGGAATAAGTCCTTGCGAAGTCAGCACCCTGTTCAATAACTAAATTGACTGTTGGAACTGCCATTATACCTTATGTACTATGATTATTTATCACGTATCATTGCCTTGAGCAGTTCTATCTCTGCTCTCAACTCCACAATTTCGTTTCTTTGTGATTTAACTCTATTCTTTTCTACCATATATTTTTCATAATATACGGTGTCTGTGTTCACAATCGCTCCTGTATTCAAATCTCTTTTTAAATCGTCGCGATCGTTGATAGGTGCTTTTTTCATAATTGGATAAGTTTCATCTAAAGTTCCCTCAAGAACTTCTGCTGCTAGACTCCATGCATTAATCATTTTTTACCATTACTAGGATATAAGGATTTGATTCGCTTTTTACGTAGTTCTTCCTTTTTTCTTTTTGCCTCTACCTCTTCGTCCCACCATTTGACTGGCCAACGATTGAGTTTTAGAGCGTCCTCCCATAATTTCTTACTGGGGAGACGAGCGTATCTCCTTATGAGTTCAAAAAGAGATGGGAATTTCACTATGCTAAAGCGATCACCCTAAAGTCACGTAAACGTGGTGATTCTGCTTGATTGGTTGAAATAAGTTCGACCTTTATCTGATAACCACTGAACTGAGGAAGATTATTTGCTGTGAACTGATGTTCATAGAAGAATTCTTCCAAACTGTTACTTACTTGTCTGTCAGAGGTGCCATCGTTATTCTTACCATCAATAACCTTACCATTGATATCAATGTTGTTGAATCCCGGCATTAGTTCAAATACCTTTTCAATATCAGAACCGTCTGTCCTTCTCAATCTATAAAGAACTCTGATGTCAGAAGTTCCGGGTTTGAATGCAGCGAGAATAACCTTCAATGAACTTGCAGGATTCTCTAATTCAATCACAGAGGTTACATATGAGAATGCATGAGGATCTTCAAGTAACGTATTAGATCTTCTATCAGTAATGTAATTAGTGATTGGTGCATTTACCCTATTTGTTTGAACAGTAATGTTACTATCAAACACATCAATTACAGGAGACACATTTTCATTTACAGTGCTCATAGTCACATCAAGTGTGAAAGATTTAGCACCCGGTAAAACACTCATTTTATCTAATTCATTGACTCTAGATGCAATGATTCGAGGATTAGCAAAATCAGTTCTACCGCTTATAGAAACCGGTTGATACCCACGATCTTGGAATGATGTTTCATTACCACTTATACTTGTACCAGATGTGGTTCTTGCACTAGCACTCATGGTTGTATCATCAGGTAAGATATGTCTAAGGTTTGGTACCATAGATTCAAATTGAATATTTGAGGATGCTCTTACATTCAATCCACCACCAATAGAGTGAGATGTAAATGTATTTGTACCACCAATCTTCAAGTAATAATGATCTAAACCAATCTTCTCCGTAATAGAATTTGTTACATCAGCAAAACTATGAACTTTGTTGATATGTCTAAGTGAAACACCCTTGAATTCATATTTTTGAACTGGTGTTCCCGGTAAGAATGATTGAGTGGTTGTGCCATCAACTCCTCTTGTTGTAATACCAGTTAGTATATTATTACCTACACCTGTGTAAGCAATAATTTCATCAGCGATCATCACAAATCCGGGATTTGTAGTAGATACCTGCGATCCCTCAAACATATTGAAGTTTGCTGAAGACGCAATACTGATGTTTTCAATTGAACTAGCACCATAACCAACAGTAATATTTGTTGGTATAGAGTCTCCTTCAACACGTGTAAGTTCTACTTTATTATTGAAGGCATGCATGCCATGATAAGGATGAGTAACTCTTATATGCTTTCCATCAAACTCATCAGAGTTAATAGTCACACTTGTTGGAGTTATCGCTGCAAGTGTTTCAGTTGATCCACCTGATGAGACATACTGTACTAGTTCTGATGTGTTGAAGTCTTGTCCAGTGACACCTGTCAATTTCAGTGCATTAGTAGATGTAACAACACCGACTGTTAGCACTAAATTTCTACCAAGATTGTTACTTCCAAGTGTAGCAGTCACTGTATCACCAACTTGATATCCAGATCCTGTTTCTAGAATACATACACTATCTACAGAACCACCTGATACAGTAACAATACCTGTTGCACCAGATCCGTTACCAGTCAAGGTTGTGAAGTTTACACTACCGAATGTTGTATTAGAATAACCAATACCTGCATTAGTAATATTCAATCCAGTATCTGCTGCACCGACAGCACCTAGTTTACCTTCAACAAAACCACTAGAGGTTCTATTGTTCTGTTTGATTTGTGTCCCAACAACAATGTTTGGATTTTTCAAATCAGAAGAAAGACCAACCGTCACTTTCTTATCAAATACTTCTATTGGATTAGAAGGTAGAAGATTTCTTCTATTCAAAGTTTGCAACTCTGGATTGTACATTTTGAATGTACCTTGATTGGTTGTAAACTTAGCTTTGTATGTTTTATATTTGAGATCTTCTAATTGAGATGGAGTCCACGTAGATGCGTTTTGTGATTTGAATAGTGAACCTAGAGTTGGTTGCTTGCTTATAACAACTTTACCAAGTTCAGATTTATTCTTAGTTGATATATCATCTTCACCTATACGACAGATCCATACTTGATATTCTTGAGTATCTGCTTTGAGAACCATAGCATACTCTCCCTCGACAACATATACAGGGAAATCAAACTGGAAATTAGTAGGCACTGTTGCATCATCAGATGTTTTGACCTGACTTGGTTCTAAAACCTTACTTGCCATTATATTGATTGTTGGAACTCCGTTCTCAACTTCCACTAAATCTAATTCCACAGGGATAGAATTACTCTTCGTAAAGAAGAATATATCTACAGATGTTAAAAATGCTCCGGGTATATCAGTCACAAAGAATGACTGTGCTAATGGATCATTACCACCACCTCTTCTATTATTTCTTCGTCTTCTTCTAGCAGGAGAGGAGTTTCTTCCTCTTGTAGGTGCTGGTACAGCAGGGGGTGGTGGTGGAGGAGGAGGTGGTGGTGCCACTCGATTTATTGTAGTTTGTGTAATCAATTCTCCTCTAGAGAAGAAGTTTGCAAATGCCTCACTAATTGGCAATTCTCCTTCCTGTTGCTGAATATCTCCTTTGACTGCTCTCATACCAACAGTATTACTTCCATTAGAGAAATTAGGATTACCATCAGGAATATGAAGTGATCCTTGTAATGCACCAAATTTATCAGATATTAATCTGACATCTTTGACTTGTGCTTCTGCATTACTTGTTTGACCAACAAGTCTCATATCTTTGACAATATGACCAAAAAATCTTTCATCAGATTTTTCATTCAAACTTCCAGTATCAACGTTTATAATTGTACTTGTATCACTATAAGATGATGATATACCGGCACTATCATAAGGACTTGCTTCGTATACTAAAGTTGGGGCATTGTATGGACCATCTTTATGATTAGGTGTTGCAACACGGAATCTAATCTCAGGAATTGTATTTGAATTTTGGTTAGTAAGAAGTCTTCCTATCACAGTTTCACCAACCTGAAATGCACCCTTCACTGGTGTCACTTCTATAAGTTTTGGAACTGTCAAACTTCTATTGTCTGACATGTCTGTTCTAGAGAACGAACTGTAATACTTGGTTCCGGGTTTTAGTCTATATCCAGTAAATTCAATGTTCTGTGATCTAAGATTAGGTATTGATTCAGTTTCTGTAATCACCTCTGTAACACCGAACCCACCATCTTGACTTTCAAATTCTCTTTCTACCCATACATCCTCTTTTGGATTTATCTTTAAGTTTCCTTTCCATGTAACAACATCATATGGGTTGATATTTTCAACTCTACTTGCAAATGGTTGATCAAATTCAACAACCTCTGTATAATTTAGAAGGACATTAGATCCTTTTTTAGTTACATTCTGAGAACCTAAGTCAGTTGCATATCTAAGATCAACAGCATTATTAGGTACACCAGACAAACCAATTAATGACTCTGATCCAACAAGTAAATCAATAGCATCATATCTCTTTCTTGCCACAGCAGTGCCTGCTTCTAGATCATATTTTAGTTCTGGTATCGTAGTATCTGCTAAATTGAATGTACTGAAGTTGTCTACCGCAAATCCAGTCTTGAAAGCATTCAATCCTGTGTCTGGATCTGTTACTGTCAATGCTTCAGTTTTTGCTTCTAACAACGATAATGAAGTTGCAAATTCAACATTTTCTATTCTCTTCTCGATAGCACCAATATCTCTCATGGTGTATCTTCTATTCATTTTTGTTTCTATTTCAATATCTCTATTCACATTATAGACATATGGGGCATATGTAATCTCTGCTAATTCAAATGAACCATCTATTGCTTCAGGTAGTTGAGGGTCCATAGCAGATTGCCCTTCAACAAGTGTGAAAGTAGAATCAGGATTTAAGAAGAGTCTGTCTACTCTTCCCATGTAACGTTTATAATCAAATGTGATATTTTCGTTAGATACAAGAACATTAGGGACAGATTGACCACTTCCTCCAAAATTTCTTGAACTCCACTCAAATGGTGATAATGAACCAGAATAGTCTGCTACTCTTGGTCTAATATCAACAGCATCAGTGTTTCTTCTTTCTAATCCGTCTATCCTACAAATAAAAGTTGGAACAATATCATATATGTCTGCACCATAACTACTTGCTGTTATGAGGTCTCCGCTATCTTCAGAATTTATTACAAATTTATCAAAGAATACTTTTATTCTATTTGATGGCTCAGGAGAATTTTGTTTTCTTATCAATCTACCGAAGTCATACATTTCTAATCTCTGACCACTATCTAATATAAAGTTTCCACTTATCTCTTTATCACCTAACGTTGCATAGTTTACCTTACCACCAACTTTACTCTCGGTAAATGTAATTTCTTCACCCTCTATAAAGTTGCCTTCATTAGTGCTCTTGACAAATGCAGATTGTGTACCAGTTATACCTAAGATTAATGCAGATGCACCTGAAACTTTTCCTATGACATGTTCACCCTTTATAAGATCTGAATTATCAGAATTAGGTCCATCTAAACCTGTAAATGTAAGTGTTGGTATTGTTGGATCAGCATTAGATGAGGATTCATATACTGCACGAATTCTTACGACGTCACAAGTATCTAAAGATATTTCTTTATCTTGAACTCTTTTACCATATGCAGGACTGTATGTTAATCCATCACCTATAGAAGTTGATACACCGGAATGAGTAAATTTTGAACCACTTACAACTATACTTTCACAACGTTTCAAGTCTTTATTTTTTGCTACAACCTTTACTTTTTGTTTGGTGACATGAACAACAATATTGCTCTTGCTTGCAGATAATCCACTCAATGTTGCACTCTTACCACCACCAGTTACCTCAAACTGATCATTAGAAAGAGGTTCGATAGTGCCGTCTTCATATATTAATGTGTATCTTTCCTCGTCAAATGGTGCATATACAAAATCTGTACCACTTAGAGTAGGTAGATCCAATTGTCCTAATGAATCTGATGACCTTCCTCTAAGTTCACCTCTAACAAATATATCTGAGCGTGTAAGATCTACAGATTCTATATTTCTGTCAGGCATATCTGCAAATAAGAATGCTCTTTCATGATTTCTTATTTTTGGAGATACTACTGATAGTCCAGACACACTGATTGCACCCGGTAAAGATCCACTGCACACACCAGATACGTCTGCAACTGCTTCTACTTCAACACTGGTGCCTGTAGGAGATATAGTTTTGACTCTGTTAAATTTAGTGCCGGAACTGTTGTATTGAAAAATATCACCTGTTTTTATTCCAACTGTCCATGCATTAGATGTTGATGTTACAGTTGATTTACCACCTGAAGTAGCACTGAAATTGAATGACTGTCCACCAAAATTAAGTCTAGGTTCTAAGATCGTGTCACCACTAAATGTTTGAACACCAACTTCTTGTCTAATAGAGTGAATATCATTTATACTAAACTCTGTGACCTTTGTAATAATTCTACCATTATCAATACCGTCAACAGTAATCGCTTCATCTTGAATAAATTGACCTGCTGTTTGATGTAAGGTTAATATATTTCCTGTCTGAGATCTTAAGAATCCTCTCGCACCAGATCTCTTACCTTCTATCAGAGCAGGTGGTGATATTGATAGTGTGTTATTCAGAGTAATTTCTGTATCTGTCTCTATATCCCATAAGAATAGATCAAAACTAGATGAAGCATTTTGATACCCTGCAGCAGATAGTTTGAAATCATAAACTCTTGCTCTACCGATTGATTGCCCTGCAGGTTCATCTCTGTCAGTGCCTAATCTATCACTTCTTAGATCAAGATATCCTGTTGTCGCTATACCAACACTAGCACCTCCGTACACATTATTAAGTCTTATAATATTTCCTGCTTGAAATGGAATAGTAGAGGATTCAATTAATTCTGTTTCTCTTGGTTTTTTAGCATCTACAAATTGTGCTCCATGTGTCTCTACTTCATATCCTTTAACATATGCTTTTCCGGGTCCAATCTTTATACCTACAAGATCTTTAGATGGAGAATTAAGATCGTCAGTAAGTTCTTCTGGGTAGAAGACTCCAAATTGTGAATACCTATCGTTTAGAATTTCTTTAGCTTCAATTGAAAATGGCACTGTAAAATAATCACCACTCTCATCAAATGTTCTCCTAGCAAGTTCTTCTGCTATTTTATTATATGTGGTCTTAGTTACAATTTCTTTTACTTCACCTTTATTAGTTCTGAATAGTTCAATAAAGTTCTCATCTTGGAAATTATCTATTGCTTTCTTGATTAATCTTAAACTTATTTTGAATCTATCAGCACCGGGTGCTGTATAGTTACTAAATCCAGCAGCATTGTCGTATAATGATTCATCCTCTACAGCAGTTACAACTTCTTCAATAACTTGAAAACCTACTCTATATGATGGAGTGTTGCTATACTGATCTAATATTATTGTCTCTGTTTCTACCTGCACAAAAGCACCGCGAGCGAAAAATACGCCCTCGGTAACAGTAAACGCTGATCCTGTTAATGTCGCATTGCTCAAGATGCAAGTTGCAAAATCTGATCCTGCAGTAGTGGTGGTGCTACCAAAGGTAAAATCAGATAAAGTGATAAGATTTTCTCCGTCTTCAAAAACTTGTGTTGTTTGGTCTTTTTCGCTTGATGCTCTATATTTTACATATATCGTTGTAGCATTTTGGACGGACTTTGATGCCTTCAGAACACTCTTAACAACAGCAGTTACACCGGATGATTTACCTTTTATTTCTAATCCAATTAATTTGTCAAAATATGACTCTACAGGAACACCAAAAAATGTAGATTCTAATTTTACAGCATAATATTGATCATCATAATTTGTAGTTCCGGGTATTACAATCGATCCCTCTTTG
>MDTE01079178.1_pt1 | contig 10734 bp, 10 predicted proteins | sample 811231 | NCBI WGS metagenome assembly MDTE01 (sample SAMN05326651, study PRJNA326480) | marine metagenome | isolation source: seawater | place: Indian Ocean: Red Sea | collected 2010 | reverse complement strand
GTATAGAGCATTTCTAATATCTAATTAATTATCATACATCAATTTGGAATTATAAAAGTAACGGTATGAGTAAGTTAAAAAATTAGAAATAGTTTAAATTGATATTTTGAGAAGAATTTATTTAAAAATTAGTTTTTGACTTATTATTTTTAGATGATTATTTGAAATTCCACAAATTGATAGACTTGATTTTTTCAGTTTATAGATAGAAAATATAAAAAATACAATAACTAAAATATATAAAAAAAATTTTTGTATATAATTAAAAAAATGAGTTTAATTTAAATTGTGAGAACCGATATTGTTGTTTTAGGTGTTAATGGAATGCTTGGAAATACTTTATTTAAATACTTAAAAAATAACACGCTATTTAATGTAAAAGGCATCTTGAGAAAAAAAAATAATTTACCTCCCTCCTTTGAATATTTTAATAGTAAGGATTTAATTGAATGTAATGTACTAGAAGAAGAAAATTTGAAGTCTTTACTAAATAACTTAAGACCTAATTATGTTATTAACTGTATAGGAATTGTTAAAAAACATCATGAGGCTAATAACCCATTAATATCTATAAAGATTAATTCTTTATTACCACATCTATTAAGTTCAATTTGTAAAAAAGAAGATTGTAAACTAATACACATAAGCACAGATTGCGTTTTTTCAGGTAAAACTGGTTTATATAGAGAAAATGATTTAACTGACCCAATTGACTTATATGGAAAAAGTAAATTACTTGGAGAAGTATCTAATAGAAATGATTTAACAATAAGGACCTCCTGTATTGGAGAAGAATTAATAACTAAAAGAAATCTTCTTTCTTGGTTTTTATCTCAAAGTAATTCTGTTAATGGTTTTAGTAAGGCAATTTTTTCAGGGTTACCCACCATTGAAATTGCTAGAATACTTGTTGAATTAATTATTCCCGACGCCTCTTTAAAAGGGATATATCACATTTCCTCAGATCCTATTGATAAATTTACCTTATTAAGCTTAATAAAAAAGATTTATAAGAAAAATATTCAAATTATCAAAAATAGTGATTATGCGGTTGATCGTTCGTTAGATAGTACAAAATTCCGAAAAGCTACTGGATATAAACCATATGAATGGGATAAATTAGTAAAAATTATGTATGAATCTTGAAATTTTGTCTGAATGATATTTACATTAATTTCAATTTTAAGTTTTTTACTTTGTTATCTTTTTATTTATATTAATTTACCATTTTTTAAAAAATATTTATTATATAAACCAGTTGCAAGAAGCTCACATAAAAATCCTATTCCAACAGGAGCTGGAATCATTTTTTCATTTTCATCTGCTATCTTTTGTTCAATATTTGGTTGGTATATACCTTTAATTAGTTTTCCTTTATCATGTATTGGATTTATTGATGATATAAAATCTATTTCGAGAAGTATAAGATATTTTTCCCAAATTTTTACTGGGGTACTTCTTATTTTCCTTAGTAAGGGATTATTAATTAATCTATTATCTTTCGATTCAGGTAATTTGTATTTATCTTTATTTCTTATTTTGATTACTGTTTTTTTTATCACTGGAATAATAAATTTCTTTAATTTTATGGATGGCATTGATGGATTGGTTACATCAATATTTATCTTTTATTTGTCATATCTATGTTTCATGGATTCCACAAATAAGATTTTTTTATTGATGAGTTTAATCTCTTTTTTATGTTTTAATTGGATGCCTGCAAAAATATTTATGGGTGACTCAGGAAGTACTTTTATTGGATCAGTATATGCAGGTACTTTATTAGAAGCTAATAACTTATCTGAATTAATCTTAAGATTGATTATTTTAACTCCAATTTTAGGAGATGCTTTCATAACCTTAATTTTAAGGATAAAAAACAAACAAAATATATTCAAGGCTCATAAGTCACATTTATATCAAAGATTAAATCAAGCTGGGATGGATCATGCTCAAATATCTTTACTTTATCTTGGAGCATCAGTTTTATTGTGTATCCTAGGGGTTTACAATATAGTTTATGGAGTTATTTTTTCTCTGCTAGTTATCATATATGGTGTTTATTTAAATCAAAATAAAGCTGTACCATTTAATAAATATTATTAAAAATAAGTTTTTTTATAAATTTTATTATTTAAGAAATTTTAGTATATTAATAAATTGAATTTTTAATGTTTATAAATAATTTTTATAAAGAAGTAGAAAATAAGCCAAAAGTAAAAAAGTCTATTTTAATATTTATTGACTCAATAATTTTCTTTATTATTCCAGCTTTAAGTTCAATATTAATTGGAAATTATAATAATTCTAATTTCTTGATAAATATAATTTTTTTATTTTCTGGTCTGTGTGTTTTTATATTTACAGGTCACTATAGAAGCATTTTAAGGTATACAAGTAGTGGCTATTTTTATAGATTGATTTTAAGAATTTTTATTATCAATTTAATTTCTTTAATTGTCTCATCTCTTGTATTCTCAAATATTATAGACCTTAGATTTTGGATATTATCATTTTTCCTTAATGTAATGTTTATGGTTTTATACAGAATTTCTCTTAGAGATTTAATTACCGAAATAAATAAAAAAAATAAAAAAATAGTTATCAAAAAAATTGCAATTTACGGAGCTGGGGAGGCTGGCAGACAATTGGCTTCTTCATTGAAATATTCAAATAAATATAAGATAATATTTTTTATAGATGATTCATCTTCAAAAATAAATAGGTACTTGGATGGAATACCTATTAAATCAAAAATCGATTTAAATCTTCATCATGAAGAAATTGAACAAATTTTTATTGCAATACCATCTTTAAACCAAAAACAATTCAAGTATATTTTTGAAGAAATAAAACATTATAAATTGCCTATTTTTAAAGTCCCTTCTATTGAAGATTTGGCTAGTGGTAGATTTAAAATTGATACGTTAAAAGCGGTTTCTATTGAGGATCTTTTGAGAAGAGATTCAGTAAATCCTGATTTAAATCTTTTGAAAAAATCTGTAGAAAATAAAGTAGTATGTGTCACTGGAGGTGGAGGATCAATAGGGAGTGAGTTATGTAGACAAATATTTTTGCTTCAACCAACAGCTCTTATTATTATAGATAATTGTGAATTTAATCTTTATAAGATTAAAAAAGAATTAGAGGATTTCAATTCAAATAGAATAGAAGTTCACTATTTATTATTAGGTTGCAATAATGAAAAAGAACTTATTTATGAATTCTTAAAATATAAAGTTAATATAGTATTTCATTCTGCAGCATATAAACATGTGCCTCTAGTTGAACTCAACCAAATTTATGGTTTAAAAAATAATGTATTTTCAACATTAGCAATTTGCGAAGCAGCAACAAAGGCGTCTGTTAATTCAGTTATTTTAATATCTTCTGATAAAGCTGTTCGTCCCACTAATATTATGGGAGCATCAAAAAGGATTTCGGAATTAATTTTGCAAGCTTATTCACAGAGGTTTAAAAAATCTTCAAAAGAAATTACAAAAAAAGAGATTCTATTTTCTATGGTGAGGTTTGGAAATGTGCTTGATTCCTCGGGTTCAGTTGTCCCTTTATTTAAAGAACAAATTAAAAATGGAGGGCCTATCACCTTAACTCATCCAAAAATGACAAGGTATTTCATGACTATAAAAGAGGCTGCTGAGTTATTACTTCAAGCATCCACTATGGCACAAGGTGGAGATGTTTTTCTTTTGGATATGGGAAAACCTGTTAAAATTTATGATCTAGCACAACAGATGATTGAATTAAGTGGTTTGAAAATAAAAAATGATAGAAACCCTAATGGTGACATAGAGATTTTAAATCTTGGAATAAGATCTGGAGAAAAACTATATGAAGAATTACTCATAGATGCTAAAGCAAAAACTACATTTCATCCTTTAATATTTAGAGCGGTAGAGAAGTCAATTCCCTATAGTAAACTTATGCCTCTCCTTGAGGAGATGAAATTAGCTATTGAAGAAAATAATAAAAAAATTGTTTTTAAAAAACTTACTGAAATTCTGCCTGAATTTAAGTTCCAAACCTAATGTATTTTTCCTTTTTGCTTCTATCGATAACTTAATTTATTAAAAATTTTTTATTTATAATATTCTCGATAATTAGAAATAGTTTGTTTGATACCATCTTCTAATCTTATTTTGTGAGTCCAGCCTAGTTTATTGATTCTATTGACATCTAATTTTTTTTGAGGGGTTCCATTAGGCTTGGAATCGTCCCAAATTATGTCGCCCTTGAATTTTGTTAATCTTGAAATAGTTAAAGCTAGTTCTTTAATAGATAAATCTTTACCTGTTCCAACGTTTAAATGGTATAGCGGCTGCCCATTGTCAAAAGTTGGTGCGTTTCTACTTTTAGGAAACCAATTTTTGAGGCAAAAAATTACTGCATCGCTAAGATCATCAACGTGTAGGAATTCTCTTAATGGCGAGCCATCCCCCCAGCAAGTTACACTTGGCAAATTATTTTTTTCAGCAAAAATAAACTTCTTTATTAAAGCTGCCATTACATGACTTTCTTCCCCATTATAGTTATCTCCCGGACCGTATAAGTTTGTGGGCATTAAAGAGATACAATCGAAATTATATTGAATATTCAAAGATTCACAAAGCTTAATTCCTGCTATTTTGGCAATAGCATAATATTCATTTGTTTTTTCTAATTGGCTCTCTAGTAAATATTCTTCCTTTATTGGTTGTTTTGAGAATTTTGGATATATACAACTGCTTCCAAGAAAAATTAATCTTTTTACATTTGATCGCCAAGCAGATTCAATAACATTTGTTTGAATCATTAGATTTTCTAATAAGAAGTCAGCAGGGCTTTTAAGATTTGCATAAATTCCTCCTACTTTTGCGGCTGCAATAATTACTATTGATGGCTTATTATTTTTAAACCAGTTAATTACTTCTGATTTATTTAGTAAATCTAATTCTTCTCTTTTTGGGATTAGAATTTTCCCACCGTATTTTTCTTCACCATATCCTTCTTTTTTTAGGGCTCTGTAAATTGAGCTGCCAACCATTCCTGAAGAACCTGCGAGAAATATTTTTTCCCTAAGAATATTATTTCCCATAAAAATTATTCCTTATTGTCATTTACCTGAAAGCCTTTTTTCTTTAAAATTGAATCTTTTAATGCTTCTTTTTTATCAAAGTCAATCATTTCAGAAATTAAATCATCTAGTGTGGTTTTTGGTTCCCAGCCTAAATTCTTAAGAGCCTTTCTTGAATCACCTTTTAATTGATCAACTTCAGTTGGTCTGAAATATCTTTTATCTACTCTAATTATAATTTCATTTGTATCAGCTCTTCTCCCTATTTCATTGATGCCCTCTCCTTCCCAAATTATTGCAGGAGTCCCAGTGCTTTTCCCCCACCCAATCTTGTCAGCACTTATTTCTATAAATCTTCTTACTGTTTCCATTCTCCCTGTCGAAATAACATAATCCTCTGGTTGCTCTTGTTGAAGCATTAACCATTGCATTTGTACATAATCTTTGGCATGTCCCCAATCTCTTTTAGCGTCAAGGTTACCAAGATATAGACATTGTTCAAGACCTGCATCGATTCTGGTAAGTCCTCTAGTTATTTTTCTCGTAACAAATGTTTCTCCTCTTCTTGGACTTTCATGATTAAACAAAATCCCATTGCAAGCAAATATGCCATATGCTTCTCTATAATTTACGGTTATCCAGTATGCATATAACTTTGCAACTGCATATGGACTTCTTGGATAAAAGGGGGTATTTTCATTTTGTGGGATTTGCTGTACTTTGCCGTAAAGTTCACTTGTGCTTGCTTGATAAAACTTTGTTTTGTTGGTCATTCCAAGACTTCTAATAGACTCTAATATTCTTAGTGTCCCAATCGCATCACTATTGGCAGTATATTCTGGACTCTCAAAACTAACTGCGACATGACTTTGTGCTCCAAGATTATAAATTTCATCTGGTTGAATCTTTTGAATTAAATTGATTAAATTTGTGCTATCTGTTAAATCTCCATAATGTAGTAAAAATTGGGGATCCTCCTCATGAGGATCTTGATATAGATGGTCTACTCTACCAGTATTAAAACTACTAGATCTTCGTTTAATGCCATGAACTTGATAACCTTTTTCAAGTAAAAACTCAGAGAGGTAGCTTCCATCTTGCCCTGTAACTCCTGTGATTATAGCTTTTTTTCTTTGCCCCATTATTTTCTTATTATTAGAAAAACAGTAATTAAACTTTATTAGAAAGAAACATATCTAAGATTTTTCTCTTTTATATTTATCCTTAAATCTAATAATATCATCTTCTCCTAAATAACTTCCAATTTGAACTTCTATTATTTCCAGCGTTTTTTTGTGGGTGTTCGACAATCGATGCTTTGCCCCATTAGGGATATATATACTTTCATTGGGGTTTAAAAAATAAATTTTTTCATCAATCTCAACTTTTGCAATCCCTTTAACGACTACCCAATTTTCAGCTCTAAAATTATGTTTTTGAAGAGATAAACTTTCACCAGAATTAATTATTAATCTTTTAACTTGCCAATTTTCCTCTTTAATGAGGGAAGTAAAATGACCCCATGGTCTGTGCACTCTTTTATTGATTTTTATTTCCTCAAAATTTTCTCTCTCTAATTCAACTATTAAGTCTTTCATGGAATTAAGAGAGTCCTTATTAGCTACTAAAACGGTATCATCAGTCTCTACAATAACTAAATTTTCAAGACCGAACCCTACAAGTAACCTATTCTCACTTCTAAGATAAGAGTTTTTAACATCTTTAATAAAAGTTTTGCCTTTTAAAGAGTTTTGATGTTGGTCTTTTTTTGAATTTTCCCAGATAGATTTCCAACTTCCCAGATCATCCCAACCTGCATCAAGTTTTACTACAGTTCCCAGATTTGTTTTTTCCATCACAGCGACATCAATTGACTTATTTGGGCATGAATTGAAGAATGTCTTGTCGATTCTTCTGAAATTTAAATCTAACGAGCTATTTTTTAATGATTTCTTGCAAGTATCAAAAATATCTGGTTCATACTTCAATAATTCATTTAAAATTGTTGAGGCTTTGAATAGAAAAATACCACTATTCCATGAAAAATATTTATTTTTAATAAATTTCTCTGCGATGTCTTTATTGGGCTTTTCAATGAATCTTTTGATATTACTAAACCTTGATTTATCAGAAATTTCTTTTTCTGACTCTATATATCCGTAACCTGTCTCGGGAGTGTTTGGTTGAATACCAAATGCTACTAAACGACCATTTTCTGCAAATATAACACCTTCTTCAATTGCTTTTTTAAAACTGTCCCTATTCTTAATTTTATGATCCGCCGAAAGAATTAAAAGTATTGGATCATTCTCAATTTCAGAGGCAATTAATGCTGCCAGAGTAATTGCTGGAGCTGTATTTCGGCCAAATGGTTCAAGTAAAATTTTTATGGGTTCTACCTTTATTTGACGCATTTGTTCCGCTGTAATGAAGCGTTGTTCTTCATTGCAAACAATTATTGGATTATTTAGGTTTTTTAGTCCTATTAATCTAATGTAAGTTTCTTGCAAAAGTGTATTTTGAGTCTCCTCATCAAGTCTTAAATATTGTTTAGGAAATGCTGATCTTGATAGAGGCCATAATCTGGAGCCTACCCCTCCAGAAAGAATAATTGGTATTAAATTTCTTTTAGATAACGAGTTGTTAAGCAAATCTTCTTTTCTTTTTATAATATTATTTTTGAAAAATTATTCAATCTTAACAGTAATACAAGAATACATCCTATTATAATAGATTTAGAGTTGGGTTTTTTTGATTTTGCCTAAAAGAGTTTCTGAACTACAAAAAAAACAGATTTCAGAATCTTTCATAAATGGTGAAGAAATTTCTAAATTATCAGAGACTTATAATTTTTCTAAACAAACGATCATAAAACAATTAAGGAATATACTTGGGGATGAGCAATTTAATGAAATAAGTTATCAAAGATCAGCTAAATCAGTATTGAAAAATGATAATTCAAATTTTAATAAAAAAACTCCTAGAAATAATAAAGCTCAATCTCATAACACTTTTCAAATAAAAGAAAATAACTATAATTTTTCTGAAAAAGAAATGATAAATGAAGATTTTTTTGAAATCCCCCCTGTTACATCAAATATTAACTTAGATATCCAAAAAGACTTAACTTCAAAACCATTATCTGAAGCTAATTTTCCAAATGTCCTATATATGGTTGTCGATAAAAATATTGAATTAGAGCCTAAATTACTTAAAGATTTTCCAGAATGGAGATTTCTATCCGAAAATGATTTAAATAGAAAAACCATTCAAGTTTTTTCTGATCAAAAATTAGCTAAACAATCTTGTTCTAAAAATCAAAAATTAATTAAAGTTACAAATACAAAAGTTTTTTTGATAGCTTCAGAAAATTTAAAGTCAAAAGGAATTTCAAGAATTATTTTTGAAGATTCTTTATTAGCTTTATGAAGTAAATAAATTTTTTTATTTTTTCGTTGAAATTAATGAAAATAAAATGTTTGAGGAAAAAGATCCAAAAATAAAGCTAGAACCGACTATGAATGATAGAGGTATTTCAACAGATTTATAGTTTAGGAAGAAAACCTTTTGTTTATTGCTACTATTTTGAATACTTAAAAATAGAAAAATTAAAAGTATTAAATTAAATAAATAAGGATTTATTTTTCTTTGGAATATCCTAAACATTACAAAATTTTATACTGATTCATTTATCTATTATTAAATTATAAATTTCTTTTTTAGATCTGCCAAATTTTTTTGATAAATAACTTGAGGCCGCCGAATGACTTAATCCAGCTTTAATCAAGCTAACAAGGTCATCTTTCAAAATTTCGTTTGAAATAGAATTTAGCTTTATTTTTTTATTCCCACTTATAACTAAAGTAAACTCTCCTTTTGGCTCAATATGATTTAACGACTCTAATACTTCATCAATATTATTTCCCAGGTGCTGTTCAAATCTTTTTGTTATTTCTTTTGATAAAAGAGCTTCCCTAGAACCTCCACAAAATTTTTTAAGATCTTTCAAAAGTTTAATCACCCTTTTGGGAGATTCATATACTATGCAAGAAATTTCACTTTCAGAAATGGCTTTTAAAACATTTCTTCTTTCGTTTGATGATTTTGGTATAAAGCCATAAAATGTAAATTTTGAAGCGTCTAAACCGCTACTAACTAGAGCATTGATAGCAGCGCAAGGGCCTGGGATGCAAATAACGTCTAAATTAGCTTTTCTGGCCTCTTTAATTAAATTCTCACCTGGGTCACTTATAGATGGCATTCCGGCATCACTGACAAGAGCGATTGATCTTCCTTCAGATAATTTTGTGATTAAATAATCAAGTCTTTGATAAGAATTATGTTTGTGAAAACTAATTAGCTTATTAGAGATATTTAGTTTTTTAAGCAAATTCCCTGTGATTCTTGTGTCTTCACAAGCAATTAATGATACCTTCATAAGGATATTTTTTGCCCTTATTGAAATATCGTTTAAATTGCCAATTGGAGTACCTACGACATAGAGGACACTATTTTCAGGTTCTTTATCTCTATGAGAGAATATTTGATAGTTTTCATCCATGAATAAATGATTTGTCTTCCAGATAATATAAAATCTAAAGATCTTCTTAACACTATAAGAGAACTTAGTTGGCACGTAGCGAAAATTTTTAGATCGTATAACCAGGAAATTAAAAATTCCAAAAAATTAAATATTAAAAATTTTGACACAGGTCCTGTAACAGCTGCAGACATTGAAATAAATGAACTGATTAAAAGTACTATAAAAATTAAATATCCCTTTCAGCAATGGGAATTTCTTTCGGAAGAAGATAAAAAGTCAAATAAAAATAGAATATTTAAAAGTGAATGGGTTTGGATAATTGATCCTCTGGATGGTACGAAAGATTTTATAAAAGAAACTGGAGAATATGCCATGCACTTAGCTTTGACATATCAAAAAGAAATAATTTTGGGAATAGTTTTGATACCTCAAAAAAATCAATTATGGATATCTTTAAAGGGTAGAGGTACTTGGTTCGAAAATGAAGATTCTCAAAAAGGGTATCCGATAATAAAAAAAAATAAAAAATTAAAGGAACTTACAATACTTACAAGTAAAACGCATGTCCATCAAAAATTTCAATCTATATTAGAAAAAATAAACCCAAAAGAAACTAAAGGAATGGGCAGTATTGGGTATAAGATCTCCGCAATTTTAAGAGGTGACGGAGATTTATATATTTCTTATGCATTGCCAGAAGGGACATGTCCACAGGACTGGGACATAGCAGCACCATATGGCTTAATAAAAGAAGCGGGGGGATTTTTTACAAATATAAATGGAGAAGATTTAAAGTTTTTAAAAGAAGAAAATTATGATCAAAGTGGAATCCTAATAGCATCCATGAATAGTAATCATTTAGAAATATGCAAGAAAATATCAAAATTAATCAATAATTAAATTAATTAATTTATTTATTTCAAGTTAATGGTGCAACAGGGGTGGGTGTCGGTTCAGGATAATTCATTCCACTATTCTGGGAAACACCTCTCAATGTAAGATTTATCCTCCCTCGGCTATCAATTTCACGAACCCTAACAGTAACTTCATCCCCTTGTCTAACAACATCTTCAACCCTTTCTACTCTTGCTTCTGACAATTGTGAAATGTGAACCAT
>MDTE01167183.1_pt1 | contig 10735 bp, 12 predicted proteins | sample 811231 | NCBI WGS metagenome assembly MDTE01 (sample SAMN05326651, study PRJNA326480) | marine metagenome | isolation source: seawater | place: Indian Ocean: Red Sea | collected 2010 | reverse complement strand
ATTAAAGCGTCTTTAAAAAAAAAAAATTAAATTTCTTACATTATATACATTTTCAACAGAAAATTGGAAAAGACCCAAGTCAGAGATTAATTATCTTTTTAATCTTTTAGAATTTTATATAGACAATGAAATAAATAAACTTCAAAAAAATGGTGTTAAGATTAATATTTTAGGAGATTTAAAAAAATTTCCTAAAAATTTAAGACTTAAATTAAATAAAACACAATCTTTAACAAAAAATAATAATAAAATAACTGTTAATGTAGCTTTAAATTACGGATCTAGAGAAGAAATAATTAATGCAATGAAGCTATTAAATAAAAAATCATTGAAAATTAATGAAAGAAATTTATCTAAATTTTTATACACTAAAAATATACCAGATCCTGAAATATTAATTAGAACTGGAAATGTAAGAAGACTTAGTAATTTTTTGGTATGGCAGACTATTTATTCTGAAATTTTTTTTATAAATAAACTATGGCCTGATTTTAATGAAATCGATTTATATAAAATAATTAAGGATTTTAATAAAATTGATAGAAATTTTGGTGGGTTAAATGAATGAATTCAAAAAAAGAGTTTTAACATCTATACCATTGCTTATCATTTTATATTTGAGCCTTGTGTTCAATCAAATACTATTAATTGCTTTAATTTTTATTAGTTTCATCCTTATTGTTGAATTTAATCATATTTTAACAAATATTTTTAACAAAAATAAGTTTCGATTATTTTTGTCATTATTAGTATCTATTTTTTATACAGCAATTTTTTCATCTACAATTTGGTTTTTTGCAATCAATGACACAACAAACAAAACATATTTAATACTAATTTTTACTATTTGCATTTCTACCGACATAGGTGGATATATATTTGGTAAAACTTTCAAAGGAAAAAAACTAACAAATATAAGTCCAAACAAAACATACTCTGGTTTAATAGGCTCTTATCTTCTATCATTTGTAAGTGCTTATTTTTTAGATTATAAAATAGATTTCTATATGAACATTTTCATATATGCTTTTTTAATATCTACTATTTCACAATTAGGGGATCTGCTTATTTCATATTTAAAAAGACATGCAAATTTAAAAGATACAGGTAGAGTTTTACCTGGTCATGGAGGATTATTAGATCGAATAGATGGAATTATTTTTGCTATTCCTTTTGGTGTATTAATAATGTTTTTTGAATGAAACTAAATATTGCAATTCTAGGTTCAACGGGATCTATAGGTAAATCAACTATAAAATCTATAAGAATTCTTAATAATAGATTTAATATAAAACTCTTATCAACAAATAATAATATTAGTTTGCTACTTAAACAAGCTATCAAATATAAAGTCAAAAATGTTATAATTTTAAATAGAACTAAATTTGAAATTTATAAAAAAAAATTTCAAAAACATAAAATCAAAGTTTACTTTGATTTCAAAAATTTGCATAAAATATTCAATAAAAGAATTTATTATACAATTAATGCAATTTCTGGCATTAGTGGATTAGATCCAACCCTAAGTATAATCAAACATACTAAAAATTTAGCTATAGCAAATAAAGAGTCTATAATTTGTGGCTGGCATCTTTTAAAAAAAAAAATAATAAAACATAAAGTTCATTTTATACCTGTAGACTCAGAACATTTTTCTATTTGGAATTTAATAAAAGATGAAAAAATTAGTAATATAAAAAAAATTTACTTAACTGCTTCTGGTGGTCCATTATTAAAAAAAAAATTAAAAAAAAATCAAAAAATTAATCCAAAATTAGCTTTAAGACATCCAAATTGGAAAATGGGAAAAAAAATATCGATAGACTCAGCTACTATGATGAATAAAGTTTTTGAGTTAATTGAAGCAAAAAAAATATTTGATTTAAAATATAATAAACTATCAATAATAATTCATCCAGAATCTTATGTGCATTCTATAATTCATTTTAATAATGGTTTAGTTAAATTTTTGGCACACCAAACAAAAATGGAAATACCAATTATGAACTCAATTTCAAAAAATGAAATAATGTTTAGATATAATGAAAAAGATATAGATCCAAATAAATTGAATAATATGTCTTTTTTAAAACCTGACAGAAATAAGTTTATGTTACTAAAAATTTTAAATCTCTTAAAAAACAAAGACAGTTACTTTGAAACGATTCTAATTATTGTTAATGATTACCTGGTTTATGAATATTTAAACAAAAAACTAGATTTTTTCAAATTTCAAAAACTTTTATTATATTTTTTAAATACCAGTACTTTTAAGCGTTATTATAAACAGAAACCAAAGAATATTAATGATATAAATAATATGAAAAAAAAAGTAGAAAGATATTTATCAAATTATTTTAAAAATGAAAATTAAAAAAAAAATATTTGTTTTTTTTATTATTTTATTTTTTCAGTTTAATATTCTTAAAGCTGACATACTAAATTCAATAATAATATCAGGAAACGAAAGACTTTCGAAAGAAACAATAATAATTTTTTCGGAATTAGAATTAAATTCTGAAATTAATACCGAAATCATAAATGATACAATTAAAAAATTATATGAGACAAATTATTTTAAAGATATCAAGATTAACTTTGATAAAAATGAATTATCTATCAACATTATAGAAAACCCTATTATACAAACTACAAAAGTTAATGGAATTAAAAATAGATTTTTACTAAAAGAATTCCAAAATATAATAAAAAAAAAGGAAAGGTATCCTTTTATTGAAAGTGATCTAATTGATCAAAAAACTTTTTTATTAAATATTCTTAGATCAAATGGATTTTATTTTTCAAAATTAAATATTAAAACAATTGAGAATAATAATAATACAGTAGATATAATTTATGAATTTTATACTGGTGAAAAAGCAAAAATCGACAGCATTAAATTTATTGGTAACAGTAAAATTTCTGATAATAAATTAAGGAAGCTAATAGTATCTGAAGAAAACAAACCCTGGAAATTTATTTCAAAAAATAAATTTTTAAATCTAACTAGAGTTGACAGAGATATAGAGTTTATTGAAAATTATTATAAAAATATTGGTTATTTTAATGTTAAAGTTAAAAATTCATATGCAAAGATAAGTGAAGATAAAAATTTTGAATTAATTTTTAATATAGATGAAGGGAATAAGTTTGTATTTGGTGATTTTACTATTAATTATTTAACAGATTTCTCCAAAGATAATTTTATAAATGTTCTTAATGATATTGAGGGTATAGAAGGAGAAAGTTATTCTCAAAATAAGTTAAAAAAAATAATTAAAAAAATTAATAATGTGGTTTTAGAAAAGGAACTTGAATATTTAAATGCAAGTTATTTGGAAACAATTAATGGAGAAAAAGTAGATATTGCTATTTCTTTTGAAGAAGGTGAAAAATTCTTTGTTAAAAAAATTAATATTTTTGGTAATTTTATAACAGAAGAAAAAGTTATTAGAAATTCATTTTTAGTTGATGAAGGTGATAAGTATAATAAAATTTTATTTAATGAATCAATTAACAATTTAAAATCTAAAGGAATTTTTAAAAGTGTCGATACAAAATTTAATGACGTAAAAAATGATAATTTCAATAAGGAGATTGACATAACTGTTGAAGAAAAACCAACTGGAGAGATATATGCTGGTGTTGGTACAGGTACAAGCGGTTCTTCAATTGCATTTGGTGTAAAAGAAAATAATTATATTGGTAAAGGAATTATTCTTGATACAAATTTGTACCTATCTGAAGAGGAAATAAAAGGCAAATTTTCAGTGGAAAATCCTAATTTTAGGAACTCAGACAGAAATTTAAGAACTACCATAGAAAGTACCTCTACAGATTTAATGTCTTCGTCTGGTTTTAAAACTACTAGGACAGGTTTTGTATTGGGCACATCCTTTGAGCAATATAACGATTTATTTTTAACTTTTGAGTCTTCAAATTATTATGAAAATCTAGAAACATCTAGCATAGCATCCGCAACCAAAAAAAAACAAGAAGGTGATTATTTTGAAAATTTATTTACTTATGGAATAACCTTGAACAAGTTAAATCAAAATTTTAAACCTACAGATGGATATATATCGAAATTTGTTCAAACTTTACCCATATATTCTGATGATTGGTCTATTGAAAATAGATTTGATTATTCTAAGTTTTATCCTTTTGAAAACAACAGTTTAATATTTTCGACTTCATTATTTGCCAAATCCATTACTTCACTAGATGGTGATGTTAGAGCTTCAAAAAGAATATATATTCCTGGTAAAAAACTAAGAGGTTTTGAGAGAGGTAAAATTGGTCCAAAAGATGGTACTGAATTTATTGGTGGAAATTATGCTACTGCTTTAAATTTTAATGCAAATTTACCAAATCTTTTTAGGGATTTTGAAAATTTTGAATTCAATATTTTTTTTGATGCAGCAAATTTATGGAGTGTTGATTACGATAGCTCTTTAGATTCTAACAAAATTAGATCTTCCACTGGTATTGCTATAGACTGGTTCACTCCTGTTGGACCCTTATCTTTTTCTTACGCAATACCAATCACAGATGATAGCACTGATATTACTGAATCATTTAGATTTCAATTAGGAACTACCTTTTAATGAAATTTTTTTTAAATTTTGTAATAATTTTTTTTTTTTTAATTAACAATAGCTATTCAGAGCAAAAAATCGCATATATTAATATTGATAAATTTCTAAACCAAAGCTTAGTAGGAATTAGTTTAAATAAACAATTCGATAAAATCTTAAGTGAAAAAAAAAATACGTTTGAAAAAGAAAAAAAAAACTTAATTGATATAGAAACGGATCTTAAAAATAAAAAAAATGTTATTTCTTCAGATGAATACAACAATTTATTGAAAAATTTTAAAGAAAAAATGAATAAATACAACAACAGTACAATTAAATTTGAAAATAATTTTAAATTGTTAAAATCAAAATATACAAATCAGGTTTTGGAGGAATTAAAACCTTTGCTTAATGATTATGTTAAAAATAATAATATTTCTTTGTTAATTAGCCAAAAACTTGTAATAGTTGGTAAGAAAAATTTAGACATAACGAATGATATTATTCAGCTAGTTAACAAAAAATTAGATTATATTGAAGTAAATTTTTAAATATAAATTAATTACTATGGATAATCCTTTTTTTACAAAGAAGCGTTCAATTAAATTACATGATATTTGTGATATTTTAGGAGTCAAAAAATTAAGTAAAAATGTAAGTTTTTCAGGTATCAGTAACCTCATTGAAGCAAAAAAAAATGATTTATCTTTCTTTAGTTCAAAAAAATATCTATCTGATTTAGTAAATTCTAATTCTATCTATATAATAACAAATGAAAATTATAAAAAGTTCATTCCAAAAAATAAAATTCCTCTTTTTGTCAATAATGTATTGCTGTCAGTTTCAAATGTTACAAATTATATTTATCCAAATTCATTAAATGATGACTTTGATCAAAATTTATCCATTTTAAAAAAGAAAAATAAGTATAAAAAATTAATTTTTGGTAAAAATGTGCTTATCGGAAAAAAAGTTAAAATTGGTTCTAACTGCCTAATTGGTCATAATACCATTATAGAGAGCAATGTTGTAATAGGTAATAATTGCACAATAGGATCTAATGTAATTATAAAAAATACTTTAGTTGGTAATAGTGTTAAAGTTTTAGATGGGGCAATAATTGGAAAAAAGGGATTTGGTTTCTTTCCAAATGATAAATCTAATATTAGATATCCCCAAATTGGAATGGTAATTATTAAAAATAATGTAGAAATTGGATGCAATAACACTATAGATAGGGGTTCTATGTCAAATACAGTTATAGGAGAAAATACTTATTTAGATAATCAAGTTCACATAGCACACAATGTTAAAATAGGAAGAAACTGCATAATAACAGGGCAAGTTGGCTTTGCTGGAAGTTCTATTATTGGTGATAAAGTTATGATAGGTGGCCAAGCGGGAATATCTGGACATATTAAAGTTGGTAATAATGTACAAATAGGGGGAGGTAGTGGTATAATTAAAAATATCCCTGATAATTGTAAAGTAATGGGATATCCTGCTAAGGATATAAGAACTTTTTTAAGAGATAATAAATAACGATGACTAATAAATTAAACAAGAAAGATATTGAAGGATTACTGCCTCACAGGGAGCCCATGCTTTTAATTGATGAGTTAATTAATATTAAAAAATTACATTCTGCTACAGCTATAGTAAATGTAAAAAAAGATAGTTTCTTTGTTCAAGGTCATTTTCCAGGCGAACCTGTAATGCCGGGTGTATTGATTGTTGAAGCCTTTGGTCAGGCAGCAGCAGCTTTGACAGCTCATGGTATAGATAAATCGACATATGAAAATAAATTAGTTTTTCTAATGACAATTGAGAAAGCTAGATTTAGAAGTCCTGTTTTGCCAGATTGTAGGCTAGAATTAAATATTGAAGCTATAAGATCTCATGGTAGGGTATGGAAGTACAAAGGTGAAGCTTTTGTAAATGAAAAAAAAATGGCAGATGCCCAATGGGCAGCAACTATAGTTGATAGAAATAAATAGTAGTAATAGTTGATACGCAAACGCAAATAAATTTGTTATTTATTTGTTGTGATCCATAAAACAGCGATAGTAGATAAAAAAGCCGAAATTTCAGATAACGTTGAGATTGGTCCTTTTTGCAATATAGGACCTGAAGTGAAAATAGGAGCTAATACGAAACTTCATTCAAGTATTAATATCGTAGGAAACACAACCTTAGGCTCCAATAACGAAATTTTCCCTTTCTCATCAATTGGTACGCCACCACAAGATTTAAAATATAAAGGTGAAAAAAATTCATTAATCATTGGCAATAATAATAAATTTAGAGAGTATGTTAATATTAATCCTGGAACAGAACAGGGTGGTGGAACTACAAAAATAGGAAATAATAATTTATTAATGGTTTATTGTCATGTTGCTCATGACTGCAATTTGTCAAATAATATTGTTTTAGCTAATAATGTCCAAGTAGGTGGCCATGTAATTATTGAAGATAACGCTATCATAGGAGGTAGTTGTGCCATACATCAATTTTCTAGGATAGGACAATTATCAATGATTGGTGGAATGACAGGTGTATTAAGTGATATTATACCTTTTGGATTATCATTGGGTAATAGAAATAGTTTAGTTGGATTAAACTTAATTGGATTGAGAAGAGCCGGTATTTCAAATGAAGATATTAAAATAATGCAGAAATCTTATGAAATAATTTTTAGTTCTACAAAAATCAGATCTAACATTGATAACCTAGATAAAACTATTAAAGCAAATCAATATGTTCAAAAAATTGTTCAGTTTATAAATTCAGATAAAAAAAGACCTATATCTGTTCCTGAAAATATTAAATGATTGGATTATTCTTAGGTGAAAAGCAATTACCATTAGAAATTCTTAAAAAAATTAAGAAGAGAAATATTAAATATTTTATTATAGATCTGACAAAAAATAATAAATTCAAAAAAGATAAAAATAGTTTTTTTATTAGTATAGGTAAATTTGGTAAAATTTTAAATTTAATAAAATTAAAAAAATGTAAAAAAGTTTTATTTGCTGGAAATATTGTTAAACCAACTTTATCTAGACTTAAACTAGATTTAAAAGGAATATATTACATTCCCAGAATTGTTAGAGCTGCAAAATTAGGTGATGCAGCAATTTTAAAAGAATTAATAAAAATTTTAGCAGAAAATAAAATAAAAGTTATTAAATTAAATTCCTTTAATCCAGACCTAACACTAAAAAGAGGATGTCATACAAAATTAAAACCTTCTAAATATGATAGTTTTGCAATAAAAAAAGGTATAGCTTTTTTAAATAAAACTAATGCCCATGGGCATGTTCAAGCTTTGGTAATGAAAGATGATAAAATTTTATCAATAGAAAGAAAAAAAGGCACTAAGCAAATGCTTAAATCAATTAAAAAAATAAAGAATTGCAATGGTATTTTAATTAAAATTCCTAAAAAAAAACAAGATTTAAGAGCCGATTTACCAACCGTTGGACTTGATACATTAAAAGATTGCAAAAAAGCTGGAGTTAAAGGAATAGCAATAAGAGCAAATCAAAACATATTTTTAGATAAAAACAAATGTATTAAGTTCGCTAATAATAATAAAATATTTGTTGTTGCTGTATGAAAAAAATTTTTATTATTACAGGAGAACCTTCTGGTGATAAATTGGCATCAGAGGTAATAAAAAACATAAAAAATTATAGATCTGATATTGAATATCTTAGTGTTGGTGGTCATCATTTAAACTCAATAGGTATAAAATCAATTTTTGATCAAAAAGACATAACTTATATAGCTTTTACAGACATTTTTTTTAACATATTCAAAATCAAAAAAAAAATTAGTGATACTGTAAATAGAATATTAAGTTTTAAACCTGATATTTTATTTAGTGTAGATAGTCCAGATTTTACTTTAAGAGTATCAAAAATAATTAAAAAGAAAAATCCCAATATTAAAATTATTCATTTTATTGCACCAAAAGTTTGGGCGTGGAGAAAGGGTAGAGTAAAAAAAATGAAAAAATTCTTAGATCACATACTTTTATTATTTAAATTTGAAAAAAAATATTTTGATAAGGAAAATTTAAAAAATACTTTTGTTGGACACCCTTTGTTAGATAAACAAGTCGAAGAAAAGGTTGAAATAAATGAATTATTTAAAAATAAAAATATAATATCTATTTTTCCAGGTAGCAGGGAATCTGAAATAAAATTACACACACCAATTTTATTTAATTTCATAAAAAAAATGAATATAAAAAAAAAAATTTAACTTATGTCTTTCATTCAACGATTAGACATAAAAATTATCTTTCATATTTAATAAAGAGAGAAGGTATTGAAAATGTTGAATTAATATCAGATGATAAAATTAAAACTGGTGTACTTAAAAAATCACTTTTTGCAATAGTCAAGTCCGGAACTATTTCACTTGAAGTTTGTAGAGAGGGTATTCCTTCGATAATAATATACAAAATGAATTTTTTAAATTATTTTGTTGCAAAATTATTTTTAAATATAAAATACGTTAACATGATAAACATTATAAATAATAAAGAAATTTTACCTGAATTAATTCAAAAAGAATGTAATTCTGAAGAAATTTTTAGGACAGTTTATTATTTTTTGAATAAGCCAGAAATAATTAATGATCAATTAACTGAAGTAAAAAAAACTATTAAAGAATTAACTTCTAGCACTTCATCTAGCAAAGAAGCTTGCAATGTTTTGTTATCATATTTGACTTAATCTTTTTAATACTTCTTTTTTTCCTAATGCTATTAAAATATCATATATCCCTGGTCCAAATTTTGATCCAGTTAAGCATATTCTTAGTGGCTGTCCCACACCTTTAAAATTTGTAGAGTTAGTTTCAATTAATTCGTTAATTATAAGTTCTAGTTTTTTTTTATCAAAAATTTCAATCAATTTAATTTGATCTATAAAATTTTTAATTATTTTTATTGATTTTTCATCTAATAATTTTTTATCCTCATGGTCTATAACAATACTTTTATTTAATATAAATTTTGAGTTGTTATAAATATCCTCGAGTGTTTTAGCTTTATTCTTTAAAAACGATAAAGAAGATTTTATTATTTCTTCTTTATTACTTTCAATTGGTTCTTTGTAATTTATAGAAAATACCTTTAGCTGTTCAAATAAATCTTTCTCATCAATATTTTTAATATAATACTCATTCATTGACATTATTCTACTTACATCTAATTTTGATGGCGATTTTCCAATTCCTTCTAGATTGAAATATTTAATACTTTCATCCAAATTAAAAATTTCTTTATCTTTATATGACCATCCTAATCTTAAAAGATAATTCCTTAGAGCATTTGGCATAATACCAATTTTAGAAAAATCATCTAAAGTCGACGCATTATCTCTTTTTGACAGTTTTTTACCGTCTATAGTGTGAATTAATGGTATATGAGCAAATTGAGGCACCTCCCAACTCATAGCCTCATAAATTTGAATTTGTTTAAAAGTATTTATTTTATGATCGTCACCTCTAATTATATGTGACATTTTCATTTGATGATCATCTACCGATGCAGATAAATTATACGTCGGGGTTCCATCTTTCCTTAGAATTATAAAATCCTCAATTGTATTATTTTCTATTTCAATATTTCCTTGAACTAGGTCACTTAACTTTGATGTTCCTTCAATTTTACTTTTAAACCTTATAACTGGCTTAACATCTTTAGGTGCATCTCCTTCATTTTTATCTCTCCATTTTCTATTATATATATATGGAATTTTTTTTTGCTTAGCTCTATTTTTTTGATCCTCAATTTCTTCAGTTGAACAATAGCATTTATAAGCATTACCATTTTTTAAAAGTTCGTTAGCAACATTTATATGATCTTCAATTTTTTTAGATTGTATATATTCATCACCATCATGTTCAATTCCTATCCACTTTAGAGAATTTAATATTTGAATTTTAAATTCATTTTTAGATCTTTCTTTATCTGTATCTTCGATTCTTAAATAAAATTTCCCACCATTGTTTTTAGAATACAACCAATTGAATAAAGCTGTTCTGAGACCGCCTATGTGTAATGGACCCGTTGGTGATGGAGCAAATCTAGTTGCTACTTTATTCATCACATCTGTTTAGACTATTTTATGAAAAGTTTCTAT
>MDTE01181918.1_pt1 | contig 10736 bp, 9 predicted proteins | sample 811231 | NCBI WGS metagenome assembly MDTE01 (sample SAMN05326651, study PRJNA326480) | marine metagenome | isolation source: seawater | place: Indian Ocean: Red Sea | collected 2010 | reverse complement strand
ATTTCAAATGTTGAAATTTTACCATCCCGCAGTTCAGCCACATAAGAAACGCCTGTCGTGCTTAGTTCATCCATACCATCAGCTCCATGAACAACCCACGCCCTTTCTGAATCCAAGTTCCCTAGTGTCTGGGCCATTGGTTTAATCCAATTACGCGAAAATGAGCCAGTAAATTGCCGTCGGACCCGCGCCGGGTTACAAAGGGGACCTAAAATATTAAAAATTGTTCTCGTTGCTAATTCTTGGCGAACAGGCATAACATAGCGCATAGCACTATGATGTTTTGGCGCCCATAAAAAACATATGTTTGCCTCTTTTAAAGACTTTTCAATAGTTGGTACGTCTGCCTCAACATTCACTCCAAGGGCAGCCAAAACATCAGCCGCGCCTGACTTGGAAGAAATTGCGCGATTACCATGCTTTGCAACTGGAACACCTGCGCCAGCAACAACAAAAGCTGTACAGGTTGAAATATTATGCGTTCCCTTTGCGTCACCTCCCGTCCCAACAATATCTATCGCGTCTGATGGAGCTTGAATTGTCAGCATTTTTTGCCGCATACACTTAACAGCGCCCGTTATTTCATCTACAGTTTCACCTCGAATTCGCAACGCCATTAGAAATGCTGCTATCTGAACAGGTGAGGCTTGATCTGACATAATATTAGAAAAAGCTAATTCCGATTCATCAACCGTTAATATGCCTCCAGCAGCAATTTTTTCGAGTAAGCTTTTCATATTTTCATGCATTTTATTTTCTTCCCTTACAAATAGAGAGAAAGTTTTTAAGTAGCCGATGGCCACATTCTGACGCAATTGACTCCGGATGAAATTGAACCCCATGAATGGGTAAACTTCTGTGCTTGATACCTTGTATTACCCCATCATCCGTTGTTGCTAAAACTTCAAAACATGCGGGTAAGCTCGGAGGGTCAATGGTTAAAGAATGATAGCGCGTTGCAAGGAATGGGTCAGGAAGCTGATCAAAAAGACCTTCACCATTATGATTTATGGAGCTAAGCTTTCCGTGCATAGCTACAGGAGAACGTACAATCCGTCCGCCAAAAGCTTGTCCTATAACCTGGTGTCCAAGACAAACCCCGAGAACTGGCATAGAAATACGTGCAGCTTTTTGTACCAAGTCAAGGCATATACCAGCACGATCAGGGTCGCAGGGCCCGGGAGAAATAACTATCCCATTAATATTTAAATTTAAAGCTTCCTCTGAAGTAATCATATCATTGCGGTGAACCGCTATATCTTCGCCTAACTCGCCAATATAATGTAAAAGGTTATACGTAAAACTATCATAATTATCTATTAGTAATAACACGCATTTATCTCGCCAACTATTTGTTCCTGAAACGTAAACTATCAATGACAGGAAAAAAAGCGTCAAATTTTATCACGCGGAACAATACTGTAACAATTTTTGTACCATATCCATTTTTACTGTTGTTTATCAGGTAATTTTAGATAAATTAGCAACGCCTACAAGGTTCTGTTGAAAGGTTTTATCTATCAAGTTATAAGTATTTTTAGATTTACGAATAAAGATTATACCATCATATTTTACGAATTGAATAATTAGTAGTTTGTTATTTTTTTTCTAGTTATTATGAGAGGCACGTTAACCTCTAGAATTTGAGAAAGTCGGGATAGATAGGAGTGTAAATTATCATGCCAGCAAGAAATCATAGACAATGGAACGATGTGCCCGGCGTATTAAAACCCGGGGAATGGGTAGATAGTCGTATTTATTCAGATCCGGATATTTATGAAGAAGAATTAGAAAAGATCTTCAAAAAAGTCTGGATACCGGTTTGCCACGAATCTGAGCTACCAGAGCCTTATGATTTTCGGACTTCATCTATTGCAAGAGAGCCAATAATCGTAGTTCGCGGCACGGATAATCAAATTCGCGCGTTTTTAAACGTTTGTCCACATAGAGGCATGATGATTGAAAGACGGCCTTCCGGGTCTTTCAAAGAAGCTCAACCGTCAGGTAACCCAAAACATATGACCTGTATGTTCCACGGTTGGATGTTTGATATGAAAGGAAATTGTGCCTTTATCACGCGTGGAGAAGATGGCTACCAGGATCGTTTAAAAAAGGAAAATGTAGGCCTTAGGCGGCTTCGCTGTGAAGTTGTATTTGGCGGATTTGTTTGGGTATGCCTAAACGATCAGGTTCAAAGTGGAGTGGAAGAGTGGGCTGCTGGCTGCTTTGACTGTATTAGGGAAGCTGTCGACACCGAACCACTTGAAGTATTTCACTATCATAAAGCAATAATTGGGACTAATTATAAACTTTGGCATGATACAAACAGTGAGTTTTATCATGACTACATGCACTATCATAATCGAGTAACGGGCTTTAACGATGAGTATTTTGCTCGGAAAAATGTAGGTTTTCCAAACGGACATGTAAATGTTAATAGCTTCACGGTAAAATATGAGGAGTATGAGGGTTTCGAATCACGCGAAACACTTTCATTTCCTGGCTTTCCACCGAACCAATGGTATATGATTGATTTTTTTCCGGGAATGAATTTCAACCTTCGAGGGTCCGCCCTGCGTTGCGATATCGTTACACCGCTAGGACCTGACAAAGTTATGATTGAGTTTCGTGGCCTTGGCCTAAAAAGTGATACTCCAGAAGAAAGGAGAATACGAATCGATCATCACAACTCAATTTGGGGCCCATTTGGACGAAACCTGCACGAAGACTTAATTGGGGTTGCTGGTCAAGGATCAACGATGTTGCCTGGTTCAGAACCGAGACGAATTCTCCATGGGCGCCACGAAGATGAATTTATTCATGATGAAATAGGCATGCGCCACTTTTACGACGAATGGGGAAAATGGATGGACCGCTCCCCGAGCAATCCAATGGAAAAATATATGGCTGCAGCAGCAGAGTAGGGGAATACAAGTAGTTATACCCCATCTTTTTCGTAATTGAGCTTTTGTACTTAAAGTAATGGCTTGCTTGCAGTTTGAAAATGGGGTTTTCGATTTGATTGAAATTTCTGAGGAAAAGCAGAATGGAAAAACTGTCCCTTTTCACTCGATATTTTATAGGCCAATAGGAGCTAAGCAATGAATGCAAACGGAACAGTGACTATAGATACTGTCAAAGATACTGTGTATAGAAGTTGCCTTCTCCTGGACGATGAAAACTGGGATGGTTTTCTAGATCTATGCGATCAATCGCTGGACTATTCCATTACTGCATTTAGCCCTGAGATTAATCGTGACATGATTTATTTTTCACATGATTACAATGGTTTAAAGACATTATTGGAGCAATTACCTAAACATAACACTGACCATTCACCTCTGAAACGGCATGTATCGGTTTATACAGTAGATCTAGATGAAAAAAATGGAGCAGCGTCATCGGTAAGTTCATTTGTAGTTTATCAAAATATGCTTGATGGCATTAATTCACATCTGGATTCTGGCGAGAATCGCTTATTTTTAATCGGGAAATATTATGATAAATTTAAACTTGATAGTGGAAGGGCACGACTAATGGAACGGCAGGCCCGACTGGATACACGCCGCCTTGACAAGGGATCGCATTTTATTATCTAAGCAGCGGCAATCAAAAGAGAAAAAAAAATCAAGGAGTTAACTATGGGTTGGAAACAAATTTGCAGCACCGAAGATGTTCCTGCAAATACATTAAAACAGTTTGAGTTAGATGATGTGCCCATAATTGTGGCAAATGTGGAGGGTGAATATTCCGCTTTCCCGCCATTTTGTCCCCACATGGAGGAACCCTTAGCTACCTCTGGAATGTTGGTCGGAACGATTTTAGTTTGTTCCAAACACCTCTGGCAATGGGATCTCAAAACGGGAGAGCAAGGTGAGATGACCGAGAAACCGCTACTAATGTACGAAGTGAAAAAAGAAGAATCGCAGGTTCTTATTAATTTTGAAAAAGAATTGACCTACGAATATGATGAAGAAGATGGCGATGGAGAAGACGATGACTTCTTCAATTAATGCTGCTGAACTTCTAAAATGATTATTCTGCTCGGGCGGAATTTTTTAAAATCCAGGCCATTGGATCAAATCCTAAATCGCTAATCAGACTTGGATCTGGAGAAATATTCTCTTCTAAGCATTTCTTACCAAGCATAAAGCTTTCGCCATCCCTGACGGCTTCAACAGCTAATAGCTTGTTGTCACGATAGCTCCAGAATGATGCTCGTTTTTCAGGAAACTCTCCGCGAATAACTTGATAAACATTCCTATCCCCCATTGGCACTATCCCAACTGACTGCAAATTTGCATCATATTGATCCGACCAGAACCAAGGAGCCTGAACGGCCGGTAGTGGTTTTCCCATAATCGCCGCTGCTGCACGAACACCACTTTCCTGGGCGTTATGGATTGACTCTAATCGTAGAGGGCTCCCACGCTGAAATGCAACATCACCTATTGCAAAAACATCTGGGTCACTTGTCAGCTGATACTCGTCGACCAAAACAGCACCACCTGTAGTGGTTTCAGTTTCTATCCCAGCCCGAAGAGCCAAATCACTATCAGGTGTTACGCCAATGCCAACAACTAAAATATCCCCGATTAAATTCTTCCCATCAGTTAACTTAACCCCACTGAATAACCCATTGTTTTGAAATACCTCTTCGACGCCGTTTCCTGTATATAACACAACACCGCGCTCTTGATGAAGTCCGGCCAGCAGTTCAGCAACAGGCGGGCTGGCAACCCGCGCTAATAATCGATCTGCTACTTCAACTACACTAACTTCCAGACCTATTTGACGAAAGGTTGCTGCTATTTCGAGGCCTATATATCCCCCCCCAATAATTATCGCATTTCTTGCGCTATGCGCAATTTTGCGTATTGCCATGGCCTGATCTGGCTGACGCAACACGAATACGTTAGGAATACCCTGAGCTGCAGGAAGCATTCGGGGTGCTGCTCCCGTTGCAAGCACAAGCTTATCATAATCTAGGTTTTTTCCATTATTAAAAGTTAGGCTTTTCTTTCGCAAATCTATCTTCGAAACAGTAACATTGGTATGTAGAAAAACCTTTTCATCCTTGTACCACTTGCTCGTCTTCAGCAAATACTTCGAATTTGGCTTTTCGCTGGTTTCAAGTAAGAAACCTTTTGAAAGCGGGGGGCGCTGCATTGGCCCGCCTTTTTGGCGGTCTATCAACGTCAGGCTGCCCCTAAAGCCGTTTTTCCTGACCTTATCAACAAAGCTAATCCCAGCATGGCTTGCTCCTACTACAACAATACTAGAGGTATCCCCGTAATCTTTTTTGCTATTATTCCTGCGTGAAAAATTAACATCGTATTGATCACTGAAGTTAGAGTTCTTCAAAAATTGCGTCCCCATCTAAATTTCCAACGTAATTTATGGTGATATAAAAAAGGCGGGTCAAGATCGTTTCTCCTATCAGTTCATAGTCATAATCCATCGAAAAAAAATCGATATAATCCCATTAAACAGGCAGGTCACTTGAAAACTTGTATATCCTTTTGAGCTTTTCTTGTCTGCATTAAGAAAATAAAATTCAAAGTATTATAGTTTTTTAAGGAGAAGGTAGAAGTCGATAAAGTTAGATATAGATGGATATTAAGGATAAATATCCCAGCATGGCACTGATGCCAAAAAAACAGTCTACTTTCTAAGAAAATTGAGGATTGTTGATATTAATCTTTTTGATGCCATAAAGATTGTACACGAGTATAGTGACGTAAATTCGGAGACGATAGCATGCCGAAGAAATGCTGCCTTATTTGATTTCTCGTTTATGTCTTCTATGAGGATTTCAGGTGCTGATTCCCTAAATATTTTATCCAGAGTGGTAAAACGAGATTTCGAAAATATGAAAACCGGAGATATTAGATATGCGCTTAGTTACAATCAAAGCGGTTTTGTGCGCTCCGATATCACCCTTTGGAAACAGAGTGCAAATGAATATCTGTTAATGAGCGGATTACCTGATGACGTAAATGATTTACTTGATATCGAGGATTCTCAGCTCGATTATTACATCGAAGATCTTAGCAAAAAAATCAATATTTTTTCAATCCAAGGCCCGAATTCTCTTCACAAATTATCGCATTTTTTGAATGGTGAAATACTTAAAAGATTGTCATATTTTAACTTCATGAAGATAGATGTTTTGGGCACTCAATGCCTCATCGGCCGATTAGGTTATACCGGGGAGCTTGGTTTTGAATTAATTGTACCATCTAAACAGAGTTCATTGCTTTGGAAACACCTGTCGTCGCAGATAACACCCTGTGGTCTTATAGCCATCAACCAACTCCGAATTGAAGCCGGTTTTGTTTTTTATGGTAATGAGTTTCGTTTGCCGGTAACTGAAAAAGATTTAGGACTGGAGCAGTTCTCAAACAATAATGCTAAAAAACAAGACCTACGCCTGATATGTTTTGAGGGCAGTACCAACCAGAATCTCGATCTGTGGGCACCAACAGGTAACCTTATCCTCCCGGAAATTAATCAGATCATTGTAACTTCCGCGTGCAGACAACCAGGCACCTCCAAATGCATAGGACTTGGCTTTGTGAAAATATTTGACGAAATTTCTTGCACGCAATCATATGTAGATCCATCCTACAGTTTCTGGGACATAAAAGAAGTGCCGCGTCCTTTCTATGATACACTTAAAGCATTACCACGAACGAAACTGTACTAATGCTATATTACCAAAAAAATTATAAAAAATTTCAAAATTTTACTTGTAAGTAAGGCCATCCTGCTTAAAACATGCAAATGATTATCAATCTAGCCAAAGCGCTAACTAATAATCCATGGGTGACAAGACTTTGATTAATTATTTCTTGATTGTCGAGGAGATAAGTACCAAAAATATAGCTAAAAAATTAAACAATTTTGAAAATAACAAGGAGTATTTTTTGGCAGCTTAGGGTTTACGCACGTAAATCTTGTCACCACACTAAAAGCAATCAACTTTTAAAAATTAAATAGATTAGTAGGAAAAAATGCCCAAAAGCGATATCCAGATAGCCCGTTCAGCATCACTGCAGCCCATTACCAGTATTGGTTCTAAGCTTCAAATCCCAGAAAACGCCCTTTCTCAATTTGGGCCGTATAAAGCAAAGGTGTCCTATGACTTCATAAAAAAACAGGCAGGGAAAAAAAATGGAAAACTTATTCTAGTAACTGCTATAACCCCAACGCCCGCAGGAGAAGGAAAGACAACTACAACGGTTGGGCTTGGTGATGGACTAAACAAGATTGGTAAAAAAACAACAATATGCATTCGTGAACCATCCCTTGGACCTTGTTTCGGTATGAAAGGTGGTGCTGCAGGTGGTGGGTACGCTCAGGTTGTCCCAATGGAAGACATAAACTTACACTTTACAGGGGACTTTCACGCTATAGGGACAGCCCACAACCTCCTGTCAGCAATGGTTGATAACCACATTTATTGGGGTCATAAGCCTGAAATCGATACACGACGTGTAGCATGGAGGAGGGTGGTTGACATGAACGATAGAGCTCTTCGCCAGATTACAACCTCTCTTGGAGGTACCGCTAACGGATTTCCGAGAGAGGCTGGTTTTGACATCACGGTCGCATCCGAGATTATGGCTATATTTTGCCTAGCCACGGACTTAAAGGATCTCGAAAGACGAATAAATAATATTGTTGTTGGATATAATCGCAATCGCCAACCTATCCGAGCAAAAGATATCAAGGCTTCAGGTGCTATGACAGTGCTATTGAAAGATGCTTTAATGCCAAATCTAGTCCAGACTTTAGAAAACAATCCCGCTTTTATCCACGGCGGCCCTTTTGCAAACATTGCGCACGGTTGTAATTCGGTAATAGCAACAAAAGCTGCATTAAAAATGGCAGACTATGTAATTACCGAGGCAGGGTTTGGTGCTGATTTGGGCGCTGAAAAATTTTTTAACATTAAGTGCCGAAAGGCTAATTTAAAGCCGGCGGCTGCAGTACTTGTGGCAACAGTTCGTGCTTTAAAAATGCATGGAGGTGTGGGTAAAAATGATCTTGGAAAAGAGAATATCTCAGCTGTTAAATCGGGTTGCAAAAATTTGGAGCGTCATCTCAAGAATCTGAAAAAATTTGGCATTCCAGTTGTTGTTGCAATCAATAAATTTATTACTGATACCGATAGGGAAATTCGATCAGTAAAGGAAGCCGCAAGAAAACTGAACGCAGTTGCAATAGAGTGCAGTCACTGGGAACATGGTAGTAAAGGTACGGAAAAGCTAGCACAACACTTAGTAACACTAGTTGAAAAGGGTAAAGCAAAGTTCAAACCATTATATCCTGATGCTATACCACTTTTTGAGAAGATTGAGGTCGTAGCAAAAGAAATTTATGGGGCAAAAGAAGTTTCGGCAGATGCCAATGTTCGAAAACAGCTACATGAATGGGAAAAGGCCGGTTATGGAAAATTTCCTATCTGTATTGCTAAAACTCAATATAGCTTTTCAACCGACCCGAGTTTGAAAGGTGCTCCAAAAGGTCATACAGTTAACGTGCGCGAGGTCCGTCTTTCAGCCGGAGCCGAATTTATTGTCGCTATTACCGGTGAAATTATGACTATGCCTGGCCTGCCAAAAACTCCCGCGGCTAACTCGATTTATATAAATAAAAACAACATGATAGAAGGGCTTTTTTGAGAAAAATGTTAAAAATACGCGGGAAATAAAATACTCCCGCGTACCAAAATAGGAGACTATTTATGAACCGCTCCTTTTTTTATCAAGTTCTTCCAACTTCGTATCCCAGTTTAAATCTTTTGCAAGAATTTCAATTTCTTCATCCGACATGTAAACAGTGTGTTCTGGAGCTGGATAAGTACGTGCTTTAACATCCCTCATATAACCATTGATTACGTCTTCCATGATTGGAATCAGATCAGTATATATTTTTGAATGGCGGGGAACATGCTCTTCCCAGAGATGAAACAAGTCAGAGCTAATTATATGAACACCATGAGCCCGATTTCCAGCACCCAAACTGATTACCGGAATTGAGAGGATTTCCGTTAAATATTCACATACTTCTTGTGTCGTAACTTCACAAAGAATTGAAAAACACCCTGCGTCAACAAAGGCCTGAGCATCTTCAATCAACTCTTTAGCCCGATCGGAGGTTTTTCCCTGAGCAATAAATCCCCCTAACTGGGGCATCCGCATCGGAGTAATGCCAATATGCCCCTGAACCGGAATTCCCGCCCTAACAATCGCTTCTATGTTACGGGCATGATATTTGTTACCTTCACACTTCATAACTTCGGCATTTGCTTCATGGACGAACCTGCCCGCGTTATCAACTGCTTGTTCGGGGGAAACATGAAAACTCCAATAAGGCATATCAACCATTCGAAGGCCATATTGACTACCCCGGTCTATTGCTTTTGCCATCATCATTACTTCGTCAAAGCTCACGGAAACAGTGCTTTGGTGGCCAAATAAAATCATACCGCCTGTGTCGGATACACAAAGAATATCCATACCCAGTCGATCAGCAACAACTGCTGTTCGATAATCATACGCTGCCAACTGAGTGATTGCTTCTTCGTCACGCATCTTTTTTTGCAGGGTTCTAATAGTTATTTTTCTTCGCTTAGCTGTATCGGCCATATTTCGTTCTCCCTGAACTTTTTTTGTATCTCATAGAAACACCATCAAATTGTTTTACAATATATTTTTCTACTTAAGTAATAGAGTGAGTAATAAAGGCGAGATGTCACTCCTTAATTAAAGCAACTTCATCATCCAAACAATGAATGTTTTAGTAATTTTACACTTATTGAGTAATAGCAAACAAGTGTTAACCTATTGATAGGCTACGAAAGCCTAACCTTGAGTATTGATAACAATTTAAAAAGAAAAAATACCCCGTACAACTATAAAAAAACCAACCACCAACAAAACCCATGCTACAATTTTTTCCAAAAAGGGCTGTGTCACTAAATGGGCAATCTTTGCTCCAAGCGACACACCGACCATTAAACTAATTGCAATATAGAACCCAACCATGAAATCTACTGTTCCGTGCAAATAATTTCCAGTAGTACCCAGTATTGCAATAGGTATCTGGATTGCCTGGCTTAAACCAACCGATGTGCGAGGTGCTATTCTGCACCAAACCAGAATAGGAACTAGTATCAAAGGCCCACCCGTACCAGAGAGAGCGGATCCAACCCCAACAAAAAAACCAATCAAAAGAAGGGCGTACGATGATAAGTGCTTGTCTTCAAAAGGGTAGTCTTTTGATCTTATTAATGCATTCAAGCCAGCGGACACTATCAAAAGAGCAATAAAGAATTCTAATACCATTTTTGGTATAAAGAAGGAAATGAAAGCACCAAGAAAAGCACCTGGGGCTGCTCCAACAAACAAAGCGTAAGTCATCTCCCATTTTATTGAACCCTTTCGGGCATATAACAACGTCCCAACAACCCCACTGAACACATAGGAAAATATCGCAGACGCAATTGCTATATGGATATCCACTGATAGAAGATAAGTAAGCATTGGAACCAATAGAACGCCACCAATACCGACACAGCCCACGAGTACTCCAACAAAAGTTGTTAGAATAAATAAAAAAATGACAGATAGAGGATCCATTTATTAATTCTTCATCAGACCGAAAACAGCTAAATTTTTAAAAAAGACAAGGTAACAATATCTATAACAATCACCATTTAATCACTT
>MDTE01089342.1_pt1 | contig 10736 bp, 18 predicted proteins | sample 811231 | NCBI WGS metagenome assembly MDTE01 (sample SAMN05326651, study PRJNA326480) | marine metagenome | isolation source: seawater | place: Indian Ocean: Red Sea | collected 2010 | reverse complement strand
TTCAATAGCACACGCAGGCTCTGGAGTTGTAGCAAGATCTCTCAAGTTATCTTTGTTAGAGACCATAGTACTGCATACGATATTTGAAATCGTTGAGAACAACTACCTCAAGTTCCATCCAACAGTTAAGAAAATATTCCCGGACCCTTCTAAAGATACGCTGATTAATTCGATAGGGGATACGATTTCGATTTCAGTAGGTTGGTATCTTACTGACAAGTATGGTGGGCTAAACTAAACCACAATCAGCAAGTCTAATAAGTGGTGTATTTTCTACACCACTTATGGATAAGACACAGTTCAACCGTAAGCACCACAATGGAAGTTGCAAATTCTTCAAAGACTTCATGAAAGAAGCATTTGGCGAAGAGTAAACAATTGAAAAGATTCAAGTCAGTATTGAAGCAATAATGGTTCATGGGTCTTAGCCGTAGGTTTATTGATGCCTTCAAAAAGAGGCATTCGGTAATCATTGGAATAACTCGTAGTGGTAAGACTGTCTTCGCTGGGAAGATACTGCAAGGGGTGCAAGAAAGCGGCGCTCATACTATGTTCATTGACCCAAAACATGATTCTGCATTTGCCCATCTTGGTACGATATGCCACTCTCCGGTAGAAGTTTATGAGCAACTACTTTTGAAGAACCCTGCAATAGTTTACAGGCCACCAGGAACCCTAGAAGAAAATATAGAAGGTCTCGACAGAGTTGTAGAACTAATGTTTGCTCTACAGAGAAGTGCAGGATATAAGAGAATAAGGAGAGTAATCGCAATAGACGAACTTCAATTGTTCGTAAAGAAAGGTAATTCTCGTGCAATAGAATTGATATGGACAATTGGTGCAGGGCTTGGAATAGTGGGTATGGCACTGACTCAGAGAATACAATTGCTTAACGAAACAGCATGGTCGCAGTCAGATAACAAAGTAATATTCAGAATAGAAGACCGGCCCGACTATCTACGAAGCAGAAACCTGGAACATTATGTTGAGCAGTTAGACTTCTTCAAAGACCCAATGAACAGATATTGGTTCTACTATACTCTAGGCGGTGGAAGATGGAAGAAAAGCGAACCGGTACCTTTGATAGATGATAGAAAGAATCTAGACATGAGTAGATTTTAGCAGAACGCATATAACAAGTGCCCTATCAGAATAGACTGATGGCCGTCACTATCAGCGTACCTCATTTCAAAGAAACATCCGACGGTCCCAATGTTAAGAATTTTTCAGCAAGTCTCGAATCAATGTTAGAGATAAAGGATATGCCATATTATATTGTGAAAGGTAACACAGTAAAGGAGATGATAGATCTATCTACTTCCCAGGCAAAAGGCACTTCTTACAATAAAGAGTTATCAACTGCGCTAGGAGTATCGGATTATCACATAGAGTTACACGCATATGATTTTGATACGCATAAGGACTGGTCAGAAAGCGATTTCATATTAGGTGACTTATCAGGATACACGAATGAGGAACTATTGCAGAGATATGAGGACACCATAAGTTCCTTTGCCAATGTAGGAGTAGTAGACATTGTACCATTAGGACATTACTCGACAGTCCTATCAGAACTAGTATATGAGATACCTAGTATAGTAGTCTATGTTAATGCAGATAGTAATCAACTATATTCTACTGTAGCAGAAGGGATAACCGATATCATTGCTTATTACGAGGACCGTAAAACAGCATAGGGTTATTCTGCAAAGTCCATCGCAAATAATCTACGGCAGCGTTTATTGCATGAGTCCTATCTTTGAACACTTTTCTATCGATTAGGTCATCGACCATGTCGTATAGTTCCTTCTCCATAGTAAACGATACAGGTATACGTCGGCTATAGTCTCTCTCCGCTTGCCGACGAGTCACATACTGCGCATCATACACGTACTTATCACCCTTTTTAGCAACCACGTTCAATCTATAGATATATGACAGCAACATATATCGATGCATGCCCCTTATATGCGATACCCTTGTGCGCTATGATAGATCGTATGCCCCTGGCTGAAGTTGTGATACTAAATCCGCGACGCCCAGCCGCCAAGCGTAAGGCGTCAAAGAGAAAGAACGCCAGTCGGAAAAAGAGCGTACGTTCGAATAAACAAGGAAGGAAGAAAATGGCAAGAAGAAAATCTGCAAGAAGGGTTGCACGCCGAAGAGCTGCACCCAAGAGAAGAAAGACTACTCGCCGACGCAAGACGACCCGCAGGAAGGCCGCACCTAAGAGAAGAAGAGTAACTCGAAGGAAGAAGACGACCCGCAGGAAGGCGGCACCTAAGAGAAGGAGAACCACTCGAAGGAGAAAGACTACCAGAAGGAAGGCTGCTCCAAAGAGAAGGAGAACCACTCGCAGGAAGAAGACCACCCGCCGAAGAGCAAAGCCAAAGCGCAGGAAGACTACTCGAAGGAGAAAGACTACCCGCCGAAGAGCAAAGCCTAAGCGCAGGAAGACTACACGTCGAAGAAGAGTCAAGAGAAGAGCTGCACCTAAGAGGAGAAGATCCCCTCGAAGGAAGACTGCTCGAAGAAAGACTGTGAGAAGGCGACGCACTGCTCGCGCTCCAAAGAGAAGATCCCGAAGGAGAACATCGACAAAGATGAGTTTCAAGGGCTACACTTCATTCGTGAAGAAGCACATGAACCTCAGACAACTCGGTGTTGTTTGGGTCGGTCTCGGTCTGCCAGCATTGGCAGGCTGGATGACTTCTACTGGAGTCGGTAGCAGAGTAATGAGCTACGTCGACATGGTACCTGGTATGACCACAACCGCTGGTAGAGCTGCTTCGGCAGTTGCACTAACGGCCGGTGTCACTTACCTGGCATCATCCATGAAGTGGCTATCGCCTGCTGAAGCCCTGATGGCAAACATGATCGCACTCGGTCTTGTTTCCGCAGGCGTACTGAAGAGCACTGGTGTCATCAGTGGCCTCCCCGTAGTGGGCGGCATGGTTGACTCCCTACCCTCTGCCGGACTAAACGGCTTGGGTTCTTCGTACGGTTACATCGGTAACTACTCGGCTGGAGCCGGAGTTGGAGCAGATATGCTCCCTCAGCCCCAGGCGCAGCAGCTATTCGGTGTACGCGCAAACGTATTCTGAGTAACTGAATACGACAGTTAACAACGCAAGCACCCTTGCGGGGTCTCCGGACCTCGCTTGGGTGCCCTATTATTCAAAAAGTCCCTCTTTCATCCAGGGTCTTCATATTGATGTTTCTTCTAACATACTCGTCTTCTGCAACTTGTTTCTCAATCAAGTCACCCGCTATACGCATAAGAGTGCAAGAGCGAATATACGCTGACACCGTCATCTTATTGCGATTCGCTTCACGCACAAGTTCCTTGTATTCCGATTCAGTGAATCTGACACTCACCGGTTTAGACCCCATGCAAATTACGAACTTGTAGTTAGTAATAACACTATTGACATACAATGGAATACACCGTATTCAAACTCCTTATACATGAGAGGCTTTTCGCCGTGAATAACCTGAACCAACATAACGGATATGACGGTGAACCAACAACGAATACAAACATAAAACGAAATGGAATGTGATAAACAATGGAGCTACGTCCTTACTACGATCGTCCAACCGGTCAAATTAAGAACTACCTAAGCCTTATTGAGCAAAAGATTGCATCCAACTTCCCGCACTGGGGTAGAGGCTCACAAGGCGTCTGGCCCAAGGGCGACTATGGTAAGGGTATCCTAAGAGCTGACCAGTTCAGCGTTCTAGGAACTTACGGGCAGTGGCTAATCCCATCTTCCGGTTCATCCGGAAACCCGTCCTCAACCTCAGTCGACTCCTACGGATGGTCCTCCAAGACTCTAAATTTCAAGAGCCTAGAGGAATTCTTTTACCTAACTATGGGTATTCAGTACCCTGTTACACCGCTGCTAATTACTGAGCATCAGTGGCAAATTTCTGGGATCGAGACTCCGGTCATCGATCAGCAGATCTTTGAGGTTCTAGAAGAGCCTTTCGTATGGTATGAGAGCCCTATCGTGATCGAGCCTGAGAAGAACATCGTCTGCAACCACAGAGTGGTTGGTGGCGCTGCTAACTTCGGTAACTCGACCATCGCAGGTGCAGAGAAGTGGAGAGTAATCGGATCTGTCGTCGGTCAACACCACGAATTGATCCAGCTCACACAAAACATCGGAGAGTTGAGCTGATCCCTTACGGGATGGCACGAGTGTGATATAGAATGTCAGCAATTGGCGGTCTAGATGTTGCATTCGGTGCCAGGATGCAAGTCGTTCGTACGAACGTTATGTGCGTCGCAATAGCAGATACTGGTCTGGCTAACTCCACGACTGTCCCTAAGTACATCCTTAACACTTACAAGGAAGCACTGAAGGGCACCGTGATTGAGCCTGACTTCTTGTACCTCTACGAGGTAGCAGACCTAGACGGTAGCGGTTTCACGACCGCAGCTGTCTCGAACAGTCTGTTCAACCAAGACAACTCTGGCGATGGCACAGCCGACGTTACTGCACTAGAAGTAAATGGTGTACTGAGAATGATCTCACAGTGCCCTCTTGCCGTGAACAGTGCGTACGCAGACACCACAGCAGCTCATGGAGCTGAGGGTGCTGCGCACACTGCCCACAACTACTACGACATAAACGGTAACCTGGCTCTCGAATCTGTGTTAAGCCTATCCGCAATGGCCCTTGACGACACTGCTGCCGACCAGGCAGCAACTGGTGTCTTCTCGGACAACGCCTCCGCGGACACGAATGCTATGGCGGGTCTTTTCCCCCAGGCTATTCAGGCTTTGGCTTTCAAGGATGTATACGACAACGCAACTGCGTCAACTGGTGGAAACCTAGACGCAGCAAGCAAGTACACTGGAATGCACAAGGGTCCTTTCACAGTCGACCTAACCACTGCTCTACAGCAGTTGGAGACTGGACCTGCTATTGCAACTGGTGCTGCTGCAGCAACGCTAGACGCGTATACTTCCTCGACCACTTTCGCAACAATGGCTGCTGACATGACTGGCGACGCCGGTATAATCAGCATGACCTCGCTTGCGAAGGTAGTCTAATCGGGTAAATTACCCAAACGCAACTGGGCGTTGGCCCCGCACTCGCGGGGTCAGCGTCCTTTTTTTATTTCAAAATTCGGTCGGCTACGAGCAAACTGCTTATATTAGACCACCCTGTGCGACGAATAGGTCCTAGACCTACCCAGATAAAGAAAGTGGTAAAAAATGGCAAACCTAAATCAAGGATATAGAAGTGGAAACGCCTTCGGGCGACTAGCAAACGTAAGTTATGAAAACGGTATAATGGGCAACGATGTTGCACTAAAACCAGGATACCTTCTTCGCATAAGGGACACCTATGCGCTCGTAACAGGAGTCGAGGCAATGAGCGTCGACTTATTCTTCACCGACACGGTGAACGTGGGAATCACAGCAGTAAGCAGCAGTGTTGCAACTGACTTCGATGGAACACACGGAGAAGCACTAGAGCAATACGGACTTGCTTCAATCAGTGCTTACTACGATCTCGGAACAAGTACTGTCGCTGAGGCAGACAAGACTGGAAACATCCTGGCTCCTGACTACGATTCAGGTTTCATTACCTTCAAGGCGCTTGAGCCGTATGCAGGTAACTTGTACCACTTGTGCCCAACACTACCTCTACAGCCTAAGTACATGGTCAAGGACAGCGGTGACTGGCACTCTCTAAACGCTTACCCACCATACGATACCTCTAACGGTGGACTACCTGTTGGATTCAAGGGCGACGGAACTGCAGCAAACACAGAACACATTGGGTCTGTATCTGCAAAACTATACCTCAAGCAGCCTTCTGGCGTGTCCAAGCACACACTGGATGAAGCTAGCGACGGTGAGTCTGCAAGAGCAACTGCAAGCGAGACTACAATAGAAGGAATCTCTGGATTCCTAGACGGAGAAATGTCACCATTGGCTAACCCCAACTGGTCATTCGGTATGATCATCGAGCACGGGGAAGCTTCACTACCGGCGTTTAGGATCGTCAATGACTCAGACGAGTACGTCCTCGACGGACGCTGCAGACTAGTCGGTTGGAAATACAAAATCCTCGAGCTATCGCAGGAGCAACTCTCGACCTTGAAAGCCAAGGCCGGCGGAAGACTACGGTTCATGTACTACAACCCAGTAACCTATCAGTCGTCTGGATTCCTAAGCGATTACCTCGCAATGTGAATTTGGAAGACAGGTAGGGGAACAAAATGGCGCTTTTTGACTACGATGAATCGGACTTCAAGCCGTCCATCATATCGGCCCATGGCTTGAAGAGAGAAGTCCTTCGGCCAACTGAGGGAGGCCAAGCAGGACGCGATGCTAAGAAGCAGAGGAACAAAGATGTTCTTCGCGCTGTTACAACAAACATATACAATTACGGTGCAGGTGGAAACGCCAATACCCCAGACATCGAACTAAGGACTGACAAATTCACTAACTTGAATATAGACAGCGGCGAAACTCTAGAAGTAGTGGCAAAGAAGGGAGCAGGGCTTCTTCACGCTCTAGAGGTCGTTGTCGATAACCCATATTCAGCAGTATATCTAGAGATAGATGGTTATAGGAATACTACAGATGGTATAGGAGAGACTCCAGCAGAACTATTATTGAATAATAGAACTAGCAGAGTAGATGGTCAGTTCTGGGTTAAGACTGTAGCATCTGACGGAACATACACAATGATGTATACGCCGATGAAACCTGAGCCTTACGAGGAGCAACTCAGAATAATGGTCTCTAACCGTATCAAGCCATCAAGAGACGTATACGGTATGAGCCTTAACTACACAAGCCGTGGTGGTATACCGACTCCAATGAAGACCGACTTCATGGGTGGTGGCACCTTTGCTCACACGGGTTTGAAAGAAGCCAGCCTTGATACTATGGCGTCTGCAATAGCAAAGCCAATCGGTTCAAGCGTCTACTCTGTCGATGATACATACAACCAAGCAGTATTCGATTCAAACAGCCATCTAATCGGGAGTGGCCATCCATATCAAGGACAGGCGGGTCGCCCGATATTTGCCATAAACTCAGAGTTTGATAGTGCAGTTGGAACAATCGAGTTTGCAACGGTAGGTGAGGCAGGAGCAGATGCAAACTCTGTAGCAGGACCTTCTCTTGCGTCATCTGGAAGTTTCCCAGGAACTCCTTCGACGCCGTCTTATCAGAATATATTCATCTACAAAGACACATCGAAAGATGTGACAGAGGTTTCGACTTGGGATATTGACGAGTCAACAGGAGTTCTCCTTAACGAGTCAAACATCAGCGCAGATGCCCAAACGACATTGACAGTCGATACAGTCGATGCCACAACTAAGTTCGATGTTGGAGATGTAGTTCTTGACAATACAGGACAGAAGATAGGAATTGTTGAGGCAGTCACTGCAACTCTAATTACGCTCACTGCGAACAACATTGTTGCAGTAGACAACAACGAGAACCTGAGAATAAAGTCTTCGACAGTACCAAAGGTAGGCGACAGAATCTACTTTAGGAACAAGGGGACTGTTTACTTCCCTGGCATTGTACAGAACGTCTTCCGATACAACAGAAGCGGCGATACCGGAACAAACGGTTGGACAAGCGAAACAACTGCTAACTACGGAGACTCGACAGGAGCACACTGCTTCCAAGTATCTCCTGGGTTAAGATCAGTTCCGTCTGTTTTCAGTAAGACCTCTGATTCATCTGATGAGACAATTTCCCTGGGTAAAGTAACATCTAACGCAGACAGTAATCCAAAGATAATGGTCAAGGGTCTGTTTATCAAGAGGCAGACAGTAATAGGTTCGGAGAGTTAAGTATGAAAATAGTAGATAAGATATTCAAGACCGCAGATAAGTACCCACTGCTTACATTCGCAGCAGGTTCTCTCGGGATAATGTATCTCTTTGAGTCATACGGTTCAATGAACGGTCTAGGACAAGCCACCTTCAAGACAAGTGGAACAGATATGGACGATTTGTTTAGGAAGACTGGACACACTGGAGCTCCAGCCCCTGGAACTGGAAGATGGGACACAGTAATGCCATCACCCCAAGGACCACAAGTCCGCTATGATGCGGATTATCACACTCAACCATTAATGATGGACCCTGCACTTGAGCAGACGCTCATGGAGAGGGGTAAGAGACCTGTCGTGCAAAGTGCATCTATTAGACATGGCTACGAACCTCAAGTCTTCGCAGGGATGAGAAACCGCCTGTGAGGAATTATATGATAGACCTAACCAAAGTAAGAGCGCAACTTGGTGCAGCGAAATACTGGACTATGACTGGGGCGGTCGTCGGAGCAGTAGGCTTTCCACTAATAGAGTATCTAGATAATAGTACTCCTGATATGGTTAGTGTATTGATAGGGGCTAGTGCAGGAGCAGTATTAGGTACTGGAGCAGGTCTTCTAATCAACTCGGCAAGAGATAATAAAATAGAAAATTACGTAGTAGCAGGCCCACTTATTGGTATGGGTGGTACAATGGCCGGATTGAAAGCCAACCCTGGTACAAGGCACACTTCTAACAAACGACTTATATCCAACGGCCTAGTCGGTGGACTAGTCGGATTGACACTTGGTGGCGGAATCGATTACTTAACTTGAGGCAACAACATGAAATTGAAGACAAGAGCAAAGAACTTCTATAAAAGAAACAAACTACTTTCTATAGGTATAATGGGAATTGGAGCATGGTACGTTCTAAACCAACAGGGAATGGCACCATCACTCGCACCGGCACCTGTAAAGAGAGCAACTAGCGCACCTAGTGCACCTGTAGCAAGATACGCCTACGATGCATACCCACCAGTGAGAAACGAACCATACACAAACTCTACTCACTTCTTTGGGCCAGCAGACGGAGACCCCGTCTTTTACGGATTCTAGGTGAGACGAATGGATTGCTGTACTTGTGATGAATCTTGCCCGATAAAGGGATGGTGTTGTTAGATGTCTGGATGGCTAGACCTAGGACACCCACACGAAACTGATGGGGACTTCTTTAGATCCCATGGAATGAGTCAAGAGGATCCAGCAGCACAGACACTCCACATGAACGAACCTGATGCAAGGCTAAGAAACGCACCATCGGTGGATGATGCGAAGTGGGGACTCCCCTCACCCAATGGTGGCGGAGGAATGTCAATGCCAGGTTGGATGAATAAGAAGAATGCCAAACTCGCTGGCATGGGTCTTGTGGCCGGCGCAGCAGTTGGCATGGTAGTCGTTCCATTCCTATCAAACAGGAAAATCATTAGCAAGTCGAAGTCATGGCAAGCAGCTGCAGTTGGTGCAGCAGTAGCCACACCTCTAGTTGCTTCATACGCATAGAGGGAAAGAAATGTCATACTACGGAAACGGTATTGGGGAAATAACAGGCCCAAGAGTTGCCCTTAGTACAGTGATAATCACTGGTGCAGCAGTATCGTTTGCTGCAGGTGGCGTTCTCCAAGCATGGGCGGATGGGTACTTCCTAGGCAGAGCAAAGAAGAAAGGCGTTACTTACAAAACTCTAGCAAGGAGAAATGCAGTACTTGGTGGAGCATTGGGTGCAGTAGCGGCTGCAGGAATTTTGTCGGCGTGATTATATGGGAATACAGAAGGATGTTAAGTCTGCTTGGAGAGATTCCAAGAAGTTCGCATACAAGCATCCAGTTGTAGCAGGTGTAATCGGCTTGGCTGCCGCATATACTTTCGCAAATATCTATTTCACAAGTTATGTTATGACTAAAGCGTTTGAAAAGGGGAATTTATGATGGCTAAGAAAAACTCTGTTATGAAGTTCGTACAGAATAATCGTATGTTGATAGCAGGAGTTGTGATAGTCGCTGCTATCTACTGGAATCAACAGCAGACCCCTGCAGCCCCAAACATGTACAAGAATCCAGCAGGAATGAAAGCATCAGGGTGGTATTGATGGCAAGAAAGAAGGGAGTAGTTGCTAGACTACAGAACTATGGTCAAAAGCATCCATATGTTTCTCTAGGTCTTGGGGCAACCTTCGCTTACTACTTCTATGAGGGCATTGTTAAGCCAAATATGGCTCCAAAAGGCCCGGATATGCGTTACGCCGTACAAGGAATAGGCGCATCAACATCCACAACAACGTCTTCTTCCTCCTCACACAGAATGCCACAGGAAGGAGATGGCGAAACCTCGATACCAATTGACCCACATAGTTCTGGTCTATTTGGAGTAAAACAAAATCCTCAGTCATTCCTGAAGTACGATCAAACTAAGCAACTTTCAGGGTTCTCTCCTTCTGCAAGAAGGCGAGTCGGTCATGCTAGTGGCTCCTCTGGTTTAGGTTACAGCCCGACACTAGATACTCAGTTTGAGAACAGAGAAGCAATGGTTATGGGCGACTTGGCAAAACATTCCGACATTCTCGGCTTCTCAGGGCTAATGCCCCTGGCAGGCGGAGACTGGTATGAATGATGCATAAGCATTATCGAAAACAACCTCGTTTTCATCCCGATTTGGAATGGGAAAGTAAGAACTTGACGAACGAGTTTGTGGACATAAACCGAATGGCTCTTGATGGTAGATATGGCAAGAACGCGGCACCACTAAGCAAGAGAAGAAACGGCCCAGGATTCACTGATGGTAAAACACCAGGTCTATTCGGTGTTCAATCTAGTATACAAGAGGCCGCTACAAATCCAAGGAATGCGTACATCATTGGTGGTTTGGTAGCAGTTGGTGC